>Ga0247727_10000290_pt1 | contig 120672 bp, 114 predicted proteins | sample WisWelCaveWW1625_FD_202498 | JGI IMG/M metagenome (GOLD analysis project Ga0247727, IMG submission 202498) | Biofilm microbial communities from Wishing Well Cave, Virginia, United States - WW16-25 | ecosystem: Environmental > Aquatic > Deep subsurface > Groundwater > Cave microbial mat...
TCGTGGTTTCCGCGCTTGTTTGCTCCAATGGTGCGGCACGGCATTTACGCGACGCTCGATGAGCGCATGCTCGCGGCGTTTGGATTCCCGCGGCCGTTGCCCTTCTTGCCTCCGCTTGCGCGGTTCGCTTTGAAAATGCGCGGCAAATTTGTGCGCTTGCTTCCGCCGCGTAAGCAGCCAAACTTCTTTACCGATATTCCCAATCGGACTTATTCCAAAGGCTATGAGATAGCCGAACTCGGGCCGCCAAGCTTGCTCAAGGCCGCGGCGAAAAAATGAGTTTTCAAAAGCGCAACATAGGACGAGCCACAACCCAAAAAGCTTTAGCTTGAATCGCAACGAATAACCCGGCAACGAATAAAAGCTCCGTCATCCGTTGCGTTGTTTCTATCCGTTGGCAAAATCTTTGCTTTTTTGCACTGCTTTGACTCTTGAGATACTAAAAGCAGGTAGCCCAAAGTGTTTTTAACGAAGCCAAGCATTTCATACTCTAACCAAAGTAAGGAGTAACGACCATGACTGCGCAAGAGAATTCCCAAATCGTCCAAAACATCTACGCCGCTTTCGGGCAAGGCAACATTCCGGCGATTCTTAACGCGCTGGCAACTGACGTCGAATGGGTTCATACCGCGGCTCCGGCCATTCCGTTTGCCGGCACTTATCGCGGAACGCAACAGGTCGGCGAGTTCTTCAAAAAACTGGTTGAGCATCAAGATATTTTGGGCTTCGAGCCACGGGAGTTTGTGGCGCAAGGCGATACTGTGGTCGCGCTCGGCTATATCAAAGCCCAAAGCAAGGCCACCGGCAAAAGCTATGAATCGGATTGGGCCATGATCTGGCATTTGCAAAACGGTAAAGTGAAGAAGTTTCATCACTTCTTTGACTCGGCGATCGTCGCTGAAGCGTTTCGGAAATGATGAAATTGCGTGAAGTCTGACTTGGGCTTGGCGATTTTGCACTTCTTGTAAAATCTTGCTGCCCAAGTCGGACTTCGCCTGACATTAAAAAAACTAAACAGAAAGGATCAACCCATGACAAGCCGGAATGTTGAAACATTGCGCCAGCAGTACCAGGACTTCAACGCCAAAAATTTTGATCAGGCAATGAAGCTCGTCGCGCCCAAAACCAAAGTCGTCGATCTCAGTCGTTACCTATCTATAAATTACAGCTAATAGTTTTGTGGCTGGATGGCAGGATTCTTCCAAATGGCCTCGGAGGTCAAGCTAGTCGACGCGCGCTACATCGATGGCGGCAATGGGTCACGGCCCAATTTCGCGCCGTCGGCACGCAGAACGGGCCGATGGCGCCGTTCCCTGCCAACAACAAACCGTTCTCGCTCGAGGTCTGTGAAGTGTGGCATTTCAATGCCAACGGCGAAGCTGACGAAGGTCACAACTATTCCGATGGCATGGGGCTGGCGATGCAGCTCGGGCATATCAAGCCGCCGGCCTGATGGCCGTAAAGCGAGAAAATCAATTGGATCACGATTGCTAAACAAAATGACTCCGGCCTGCTTTGGATTTGTTCATTCTCTGTCAGGGCAGGATGGCGGAAGCTTATTCAATTTCACTAGGAGATTTCACATGTCTACCGGCAGGATCATCTCAACTTAAGAATGAGCCATTTAAAGTTGAATCTGTGCAAAAAAGCAATCTCATTCCCTGAGATTGCTTTTTTGTTTTTTGGGTGGATTGCTTCGTCGGGATTGGTTGAAATGGTGCTTGCTTTTATCGTCGCGATCAAATTTCTGCCCCGCCAGATTGCCGCGAGTGATGAAGAACGCGAGCGTTTCAAAATCGAGGCGCAGGCTGCGCAGTATCGTGTTAGGCTTAAACGCTCAGCGGCATGGTGGTATGTTGCAAAGGCCAATGATATCCTGGCGCTGCGTTGTGCGAAGTATAACGGTACCTTCGACCGGCTTTTTCAAAAGAAACCTTCAAAGCTGTCTGTAAAAAACCCGTAATGCTCCCGCTTGCATTTCAAGTCTAATTTTGGCAATTTATAGGCGGACATGGAAAAAATATTGCGTATCCGAAGGAGCAAATCCCCCCATGAAACTCGGCTATATCGAATATATGGACTGCGCGCATTTTTTGCCCGGGCATCCCAAATGCGGCAGCTTGCACGGGCACACCTATAAAGTTGAAGTCGTCATTTCCGGCGAAAACAAAACCGGAATGATTCTGGATTTTGGCGAGATGAAACAGATCATCCGGGCGGTGCTGGCCGGCTATGACCACAAAGCGCTGAATGATTTTTTGCCCTATCCTTCCGTCGAAAACATTTGCGAGATGCTGCAACAACGTTTTCGTGAAAAACTGTCTTTTCCTTTCACTATTCGCGTATGGGAAGGTGAAGGAAAATGGGCGGAGCTGTAAACTAATTCATATAACGTAAGGCGTAAAAAGCTTGATTATGATTTGATTTGAAAAGCCAGCGAAGCACCGTCATTGCGAGCCGGCTTTATCGGCGAAGCAATCCATTCTTGAGGTTAGGCTTCGCGATGAGATTGCTTCGGCGAAAGAAGCCTTGTCATGACGATAGTTCTGGATTTTTCAAATGCGATCCTACCCCGCAGCCACAATCATATCAATAATAATGGAGAATACGAATGACCCGAAGTGCTCTTTGCCTTTTGCTTTTTTCCGTTTCCTCCGTCGCGCAAACGTTTCAAGATTTCCTCCGGCGCGTGCAAAACGCGCCACAAACCCAGCACAGCGCGCTCGTCGACAGCTTCATGAATGCCGTTCCGGTTTTTCCCCATCGCGAGCAGGATACGCTCTGTCATTTCATTTATCGCGGCAACGTCACCAGCGTGGGCGTTCCCGGCGACGCGAATACCTGGAATCCCGCAGCTTTTCCCATGGCGCGGCTGGCCACGACCGATCTCTGGTATGTTACGAAAATTTTTCCGGCGGACACCCGCTTGGATTATAAATTGGTGCTGAACGGCTCGAATTGGATTCTCGATCCGCGCAATCCTCATCAAGTTTCCGGCGGTTCCGGGCCAAATTCGGAATTGCGCATGCCGGCATATGCACCGCCGCCGGCAATCGAATTTTATCCCAATATTCCCCACGGCGTTTTGCGCGACACTTCTTTTTTCAGCAACACTCTCGGCAACGCGCGCACCATTCGTGTTTATCTGCCGCCCTCATATGGCGCGACAAATCAACGTTATCCCGTGGTTCTATTTCATGACGGTTTGGAATATATCTCACTGGCCAAAGCCAACAATGTGCTGGATTATCTCATCGCGCATAATCGGATCACGCCGGTGATTGGAGTTTTCGTTCCGCCCGTGCAAAGGCGCGAAGAATATGCCACCGGTTTGCAAAACCAATTCACCGCTTTTATTGCGCAAGAAGTGATGCCCTGGGTCGACCGGCGTTATCGCACGCGCGCTGACCCCGCCGGCCGCGTCGTGCTGGGCTCCTCCGACGGCGGCAACATTTCTCTATGGATCGGCTACAAGCATCCGGAAGTTTTCGGCAACGTCGCCGCGCTTTCCAGCAACGTCGAGCAGAATGTTTCTTCCGGCTATTCCAACAGCGCGCCGCTTGCGCTCAAGTTGTATCTCGACATGGGCACTTACGATATTCCGGTTCTCATTCCGCGCGTGCAAGCTTTTTTGCCGGTGTTGCGCACCAAGGGTTATGATTTCATTTTCCGTGAAATTCACGATGGCCATAGTTGGGGCAACTGGCGCGGGCATATCGACGAGGCTTTGGAATTGTTTTTTCCCGGCGCGGCCGTAGGCGTGCAAGAAAAAAATTCGCTGCCGCGGTTTTTTCAACTGCAACGAAATTATCCGAATCCCTTTCGGCAAACGACGACGATCAATTATGCTTTAGCACAAAACGCGCAGGTCAATGTCGCGATTTATAATTTGCAGGGACAACTGGTTCATACATTAGTGGAAGGCGTGCAAACGGCGGGAAATTATCAAGTCGCCTGGCGTGGAAAAAATAGCGCCGGGGCGGGGCAGGCAAGCGGCGTGTATTTTTGCCGCATGCAAATTGACCGGCAAATCCTCGCAACGCAACGCATACTTTTATTGAGGTGATGTGGCCGCGCAGACACCGGCCTAACGATCCGCTGCGCCGCAACCCTTAAGCGCACCGATTAAATAACTTTCCCATTTGCCTCGGCTGTCATTCCCGCAGATTTAAGCGAGAATTCATTTTACAGCGGTTTTGGAATGAATGAGTAGCTTCACCCCGATATTGTCATTCAGGAGGAATCTTTTGAAGGGCTTGGCGAAACCTTAATTTCAACGTATCATCTTGGTGCTCAAAAAGATTCTTTCAGAATGACATAAAAGAAGGTGTCTCTTCAAACAAACAAAAAACGCTGTAAGCCGCCTGGATGCCGATTAAAGCGCTCGGGCATGACAGATCACAAGCTATTTAATTGGCATTCCTTAGAATTGCAGTTGCTCAAGAATTGCACGATACGCTTCCGGCGTATCCACATCGCGCAAAATATGATCGTGCGCCATTTCAACTTCGAGAACTTGTTGCGGATGTTGCGCGAGAATTGTTTTGCAACCCACGTCGCCGCGCAAGGCCAGCATTTCAGATTTGTGGCAAACGTCGAAGATCACGGGATTGCCGCGTTGGCTTTGAAAAACAGGCACAGCGATGGCCTTTTGCGGAGCTTGTTGGAAGGCAGTGATGAGCCGGTCGAAATCCGGGGCCGTCACCAAGGGCAAATCACCAAGGCAAATGAATAAAGCTTCTGCTTCCGGTGACATCGCCCGAATACCGGCGATGATCGAAGCCGACATGCCTTGCGCATAATCAGGATTCATGACAAAGCGAACGTTGCGGTCGCGCAGCGCAGCCTGGATTTTATCGGCATCGAAACCGAGAACTACGATAATTTCGGTGACGCGTGCTTGCAATAAGTTATCGACGGTATGCGCGATCACGCTTTTGCCGGCGAGAGGCAACAGAAGTTTGTTGTTGCCGGGCATGCGGGAAGAAGCGCCGGCGGCCAGGACCACGGCGGAGAAATGCAAAGTTATTCATCCCTTTTACTGTCGTCGCCGCACCGCCACCATTTCCGCCGCGATGCTCAATGCAATTTCCGCCGGCGTGCTCGCGCCGAGCTCCAATCCCACCGGCGCATGCACGCGCTTGAGTTGTTCTTCCGTGAAGCCCGCCGCTTTCATTCTTGCCATTCTTTTTTCATGCGTGCGTTTGCTGCCCAGAACCCCGATATACGCCGGCTGATGCTGCAATGCGAATTTCAATGCCGGATCGTCCAGCTTGGCGTCGTGCGTGAGAATGACCATGCACGAGCCGGCGTCGAGGCCGATTTCTTGCAACGCTTCTTCCGGCCATTGGCGCACCAAACGGTCGACGTGTGGAAAACGTTCTGCCGTGGCAAATGCGCCGCGAGGATCGATTAAAATGACTTGATAGTCGAGCGTTTTGGCAATGGTTGCCAATGGGATGGCGATGTGCACCGCGCCGATGATGATCAGTTTGGGTGCGGGGAAAATCGATTCAAAGAAAATTTCCATTTCGCCGAAGGGCAAAATTTCACTGCGTTCGCGCGCGAAAAACGCCGGCGCCTGTTGCTGCAAAAACGCCGCGAGATCGGGCGCGGCAATATCGCCCGCGGCGCCGCTCTGGCGGGAAATGAGCAGATGCTTGCCGATCATGCCGGGCTCGCCGCGCACGATCGTCGCGACCACGACGGGCTGGCCGGCGTCAAGATGTTGGGCGAGAGTATTGAAAAAATCAAGCGTCATAAGTCACATGAGGATTTGGCCTCGCCCACAAGCGCACGAGAAAGTGGGCCAGGCCGGATTCAAACTGCGGCGGCGGCGCGCCGAGCTGCAGCATTTTTTCGCGTATGAAAACGAGGCCAAAGCCGGCGCGCTCCATGTAGCCTTGCGCCGATAAGATTTGGGCTAACACCGGATTGCGGGCGTGCGTGACTCCGCCGGCCGAAACCTGAGCGAGGGTGAGATCACCGGGCAAAGGCCCCGGGCTTTGAATTTCGAGGCGATCTTCGAACAGGCGCAATTGCACCGGCTCATGTGCACGATAATCGCGATGCGCCACGGCATTGGCAATCGCTTCGCGTACCGCCGCCAGGTCGTATTCCGGAAAATCCAGCCGGCGGACTTGTCCGGCAGGAAAGACCGGAAAACTGCGCATCTGGCGCGAGATAAAAGCCGAGGCTTCATCGATCAACGCGGCAAGCGCGCCGGCCAATTCTTGCCGCAGCACGAGCGCCTCGCGTTGAAACTCCCGGCCGCCAAAGACCAATGCGGTTATGCCCCAGGAAGAGTTGAGTGATTGCGGCATTTTGTTGAATGCCAGCCAGCCCGCAATGGTCGGCACGACGTCGTTGCCGGAACGCGTTGCCAGCTTTTCCGTCAGGGCGCGCGTCATCAAGTCTGCGCCGATTGTTGAAGCGCGTTGCGCGCGTTGAGACAAAAAGCGTTCGAGTTGATTCTGATCGAGCTCTTCCCATTGCGTTCCGATAGCAGGCAAAGTCTCATAGCCGTTGATCTGTTTTTCCAGCAACAATCTTTCATATTCACTGCGGCGCAGGAATTGCGTGGTGCGACCGATTCGTTTATAAGCGATGCCATTCATGGTATAGGGTTTATCCGATCCTCCCGGCACCCGAACGGCAAGAATGGTGCGGCCCGAAATTTCAACCGTCTTTAGAGAAGGATAGATTACCGGATCAGTATTTTGCTGAAACGCTTGCGCCAGATTCTCCAAAGTATTGGAACCAATCGTGAGCCCGGCAACCTCGCCGTCATCTTTAACGCCAAACAAAATCCAACCGCCAAATCCATTCGCAAAGGCGACCGCAGTTTTGAGCGCTTCTGCTTGTGCGGATAAGGATTTTTTGAACTCCAGCGTTTCGCTTTCGCCCTGGCTGAGGAGCTGTTCGAGATCTTTGGCATCCATAAAGAGATGAAACGTATGATTAAAATTTAGTCATGTTGAGAGCTTGCTATTTGGAATTGACCAACAGCTCAGGAACGCGGGTTAAATAAGTGCGGGAATGACAGCCCGAGGCAAATGGGAAAGTTATTTAATCGGCTCATCAGAACATAGGCTCCACCAACACCTCGATCTTCCCGCCGCAAGTGAGGCCAACGCTCCACGCTTGTTCATCCGAGACCCCGAAGGCTAGCAGTTTCGGCGCGCCGGTTTTTATGATCTTCAGTGCTTCTTCGATCACTGCCGCTTCCACGCAGCCGCCGCTCACAGAGCCGGTAAATTCGCCATGTTCATTCACAGCCATTTTTGCGCCGGCCGGGCGGGGCGACGATCCCCAGGTTTTAACCACGGTTGCCAGCGCCATGCGATCGCCGTGATCGCGCCAGCGCAAGAGAGTGGGAAGAATTTCTCGCATGTTGAAGTCTTCAAAATTTCATTCATGAGTTGCCATTGCTCATTTGCAATTTACCATGGTCAATTGCAAATAAGCAACGATCAATTTTTTTAGGGCGGCGTGCCGCCATCCGGTTAAACATACAAAACCCAAACTTCCAGCGCAATACATGTTTAAGGTTGTGTGCTTCATTTTTTCTGCTATATTTTGATATGATGATTTCTGGTTCTTCTGAAAAACCTGCCTGCCGTCGAGTGGCTTTGGGTCTGGCGTGGGAATGGGAATATGATCGCACTTTCGTGCAGCTTTTGGAGCGTGCATGCCTGGCCGCGGAGCTTTCAACCTGCGCGATCAATCCCGCCATCCTCGAAAAAACGGCAACGGAATATCGCCAAAACCTGCTGCGCTTCGATCATTATTTAGATCGCGGCTCTGATGCGCTGAAAGAATTTTTGCCGCTGGCGCAATCGGTATCTCAAAGCGGCAGCCGGGTGATCAACAACTATGCGGCCATGCAATGGGCCATCGATAAAGCCACGATGCATTTGGAATTTATTACTGCGGGATTGAACGTTCCTTTCACGATCATTCTCTCGCCTTACAGCCACCAGCCTGATATCGAAATCAAGGAATTGGAGAAACTCGGCAAGCCGTTCATCATCAAGCCGGCAGTCGGAGGCGGCGGCGTGGGCGTGGTCACGGATGCCAAAAATCTGAACGACATCATCCAGGCGCGAACGAGCCAGAACCGGCAAAAGTATCTTCTCCAACGCAAAATCGAGCCGGTCATGTTGGATGCGCGCCGGGCGTGGTTTCGGGTTTATTATGTTTTGGGCGAAACCTTTTTAGTATGGTGGAATGACGGTACCCACGTTTACAACGAACTCAATCCGGCGGAAGAGATTGAATTTTATCTGTCACCTCTGCGCGACATTATCAGTAAAATCGCGCGCATTTCCGGCTTGGATTTTTTTTCCGCCGAGATTGCCCTGACCGGGGATGATCGCTTTGTCGTGGTGGATTATGTCAACGACGTTTGTGATATGCGCCTGCAATCCCAGCACGAAGATGGTGTTCCGGACCATCTCGTGCACGCCATCGTGGCGACCATCGTCAATTTCGTGTGCAAAACTTCCCTGGCAAAGTCATGATACTTTTTGCGGCTCACCAGCCGGCTGCCCCTCGTCACAAAAAGTAAGCAAGAATGTGAAAAAAAATTAACAATTGCCACAAATCAGTTGCTTTTACATTGATCGTGTATTATATTGCGGCCACTTTAAGAGAATTTCACAGCGAATGTTCTCTTAAAAGATTTGCCAAAGTTAAGCGTGGTTGTTTTTCAAGCCTGAGGCTGCCGTTCATATTTCAAAAAACGGCGGCGAAGCACTGCTAATCCAATTTCCTTCCTCTGAGCCGGCTTGATCTTCGATCCAGGATTTTAACACCGCTTCATAGTTCCGCTTCACGTTGCCACACAAGCTGTACGGTCAACAAAGGATTTGTGACGCAGCCGTTGCTTTAAGCTCACGCAGCGGCAGAAAGGAGTTCGACGATGTATGCCCTGTGCCGTTCCATCCCACCTTATAACCTGTGCGTAGTGTTCATGCTGACGAAAGCTCGAAAAGGCCGCCGTCCAATTCTCTCGCGCGGAGTATTTCCTCGCGGCGCCGAATTGGTCTTTAGGCCATAGGGTGTTTTTTTTGCGGCATGAAGCTGTAGCTTGTTGCTGTTCCCGGAGGCTTCACCTTCAATTCCCAAACCTGCGGTTGCCAATTAAGTTATGGGTAGCCAACCGTGCGGTGCCATTTTCGGATTCATTTTTGATGTATCAACTCCCTTTTTCGGCTGCAATCTTTTTTTAATAAGGAGTTGTTGCATCTGCAAAAAGAAGGTAGGTGCAATGGAGGAAAACCTAAACGTGCGGTATGGAGGAAAAATCTATGCAAGCCAAACTTGGTGCTCTCGCTCGCCGGTTGCCAGGTGGCTTATTACTGCCCTTGGTGCTGGCACTGGTCGCCTGTGAGACTTCACCGACGGAGCAGCTTTCCCGTGCAGAAATCATGCTCAACCGGTTGGAGTCGAAAGGCGCAGATCAGTATCTGATTTATGAATTGGCGGAAATTCGGCGCGGCATCGAAACCGCCAGAAAAGACATGCGCAACAACAGGATCGCAGCGGCCGGCCGGTCGCTTTATGCGATTTGTGCAAGCCTCGACAGTTGCAGCACGGCCTTCGTCAATTTGCGGAATCAAGCCGCAACGGAAAGCCGGCAGCAATTGCAGGCAATGGCACAAAAACTGGAAACGCTGGAGCAAGCGATTACGCAATTGCCGCGGCAAACCTACGTGGATCAAAATCGTTACGACATTCAAGTCCATCGCCTGCGGCGTTATCATCAAGCCGTGGCGGACATTGAAGATTTGATCCAGGAACAGGATTTTCAGAAGGCGCTGGACGCGGGCGATAATTTGGCGCAACAGGTCAAATTCATGTTCGCAGGTTTGCAGCCTCGGCCTGCGCTGGCCCGTGTGGGCCGGCGCACAACGAAACAACCGCCGCTGTCGCCGCCCGCGGAAACTTCAACCGCTTCCGCCGGCATGCTGGCAGCTACAGCAGCGCACTGATCGCGTCTAAAATTTTCGCGTATAAAAAACGTCGCGCACTTTTTTTAAATCGGCGCAGACGCGGAGAATTATTTTTTTCAGCGAAAAAATTTCAGGCAGGAACTGCATCCCTATTATTTGCTTCCGGCAAAACTTGCGTCAGCCAATTTTTTTAAAGGCGTCAATTTTGCCAGGGCGGGTTTTTTTCATTCAATCCCCCGGCGAAATCAGTCCGCCAGCCGGGCGCAAATCTCATCACAAAGAAACAGCCCTTCGCGCGACAACCGCAAATGGTTTCGTTCGCGCAAGAGCAGTCCTCCTTTTTCCATTTCCCCGACGACACCGTTGTAAGCCTGATCGAAGGATTGGCGAAATTTTTGCGCAAACTTGCGCAGGTCGATACCTTGTGCTTGGCGCAAACCCAAAAATACAAATTCAAACATGCGCTGCTGCCGGGTTAATTTTTCCTCCCCCTCTTCTGCCGGGCGATTGTCTCCCAAACATTCCAAATATTTGCGCAGATTTGCGGCATTCCAAAAGCGCCGCCGGCCGTCATAAGAATGCGCCGAAGCGCCGAGGCCGAGATAGGCGCTGCCGTCCCAATATTTGAGATTGTGCCGCGCTTCATGACCGGGCCGGGCGAAATTAGAAACTTCATAATGGCGATAGCCGTGTGCCTGCAAGAAATCGACGGTGAAGCCATAAAACGCGCGCTCGTCTTCTTCCGCCGGCGGCGCGAGCTTGCCCTGGCGAATGGCAAAATCCAAAGGCGTGCCGCTTTCAACGGTTAAATTATATGCGGAAAGATGCGGCGGCGAGAGTTCCAGCGCTCGTTCCAAAGTCGTTTGCCAGCGCTCGAGCTTTTGGCCGGGCAGAGCGAACATAAAATCCAAATTGAAATTTTCAAAACCGGCGTCGCGCGTGGATAGGGCCGCGGCTGCGGCTTCTTCCGGAGAATGAATGCGATCCAGCAGCGCCAGCTCTTCGGCATGAAAAGATTGCACGCCGAGGCTGATGCGGTTCACGCCCACCCGGCGATATTGCGCAAGCCGTTGCGCCGTGACCGTGCCGGGATTGGTTTCGAGCGTGATTTCCAATTCCGGAGCAAAATTGAAATGCGCGAGGCCCTGTTCTAAAATCTCGCCAATTTGTGCCGGGGAAAGCAAGGAAGGCGTGCCGCCGCCGAAGAAGATGGTGGCGAAAGTTTGCGCGCGCCAAAAATCCTCTGCGGCGCGCAATGCGATTTCTTTTTTTAAAGCGGAAATATAATCCGGAATGCGGTTTTCCACTCCGGCAATGGTGTAAAAATCGCAATAGAGGCAGCGTTTCTCACAGAAGGGAATGTGAAGGTAGAGAGCAGCAGACATTTGTAATTTTCAGCAGAAGCGAAGTTGGTTGGATTGATGAATTAAGGGGATCGTTGGAGGACTGATTGTCGGGAGTTTTCATCAATCCAAGAATCCAGCAATCCCCCCAACCCGGACAAGAAACCAAAAAGGAGAAAACGCGAATTATCACGAATGAAAAACATTAGCGCTGATTAGCGTCGATTCGCGGTAAAAATGTTTTTTGATTCTCATTTAATAAGATTCCCGATCCTCGCCCATCGCACTTTTGAAAGGAATTTGTGCAACGGCTCATCCGCGTCCCACGACCAATAAATCACCATGGCTTCGCCTACCACGTTGCGGCCGGGCAAAAAACCCCACACCCGGCTGTCGGCGCTGTTGTCGCGATTGTCGCCCATCATGAAATACTGGTCGCTGTCATAACGGCCATTGCGGTCGCGATCGTACAACTGCAACCAGGAAGGATCATCTTTAAATTCTTCCGGAATCGGCTCACCGCGGGCCGGCACGCGTACCGGATCGAAATTCTCGCTGAGCAGATGATGATCGGCGTAATGGCGAATCGTATAAACCTGCCCGTTTTTCATGGTGATGTTATAATACAAAATATAATGCCCTTCCTGGGAATCGTATTCTTTCTTGACAAATTCGCTTTGTCCTTCCGGCTCGCCGTCAACGTAGGCGAACCCGTCGCGCACCTCCACGGTTTGCCCGGCCACGGCGAGGCAGCGCTTGATGTAATCCAGTTTCGCATCGCGCGGATATTTGAACACCACGATCTCGCCGCGCTCCGGTTCTTTAAGCGCGGGCAAGCGCCAGAACGGCAAAAGAATGTCGGTGAAAGGAATGCCGTCGGGCGTGCGCGCGCCGTAGACGAATTTGTTGACCAGCAAAAAATCGCCGATGAGCAGCGTGTCTTTCATCGACCCGGTAGGAATGCGAAACGCTTGCACCACGAAGGTGCGCAACAACAATGCGGCAATTAAAGCAACCAATCCTGCTTCCGTATACTCGCGGATCTGGCTTTTGGGCCGCGAGGTTGAAGTCTCTTTTGTCGTACTCGTTTTCACGGCGTATTCGGACATTGCAAGGCAACCCTTTCCATACTGTTCACATGCAGATCGTTTTGCGCATTACGCATTACGAATTATTTTTCCAACCCCAACGCGGCCGAGCCGCAACCAAAAAAAGGACATACAAAATTGAAAGCCCACAAAATTGTATTTTTTGTGTGATTTCAATTTTGTGTCCTAAATTTTTGGCATAATGCGTAAGAATTCAAACCGGCTTTTTACTAATGCTCCACCTTCAACACCGCCAAAAACGCTTCCTGCGGAATTTCAACGCGGCCGAGCTGCTTCATGCGCTTCTTGCCTTCTTTTTGGCGCTCCAGTAATTTCCGTTTGCGCGAGATGTCGCCGCCATAGCATTTCGCGGTGACGTTTTTGCGCATGGGCCGCACGCTTTCGCGCGCGATGATGCGCGAGCCGATCGCCGCTTGAATCACGACTTCGAACATTTGCCGCGGAATCAATTCGCGCAGCTTCTCACAAATTTTTCGGCCCCAGTCGTGTGCCTTTTCTTTGTGCACGATGTGCGACAGCGCATCCACCGGGTCGCCGTTGATTAAAATGTCGAGCTTGACCAGCTCCCCGTCGCTATAGCCGATGAACTCGTAATCCAGGGAAGCATAACCTTTGGTTGATGATTTCAGCTTGTCATAAAAATCGAATATGATCTCCGCCAGCGGAAATTCATAAGTCAAATCCACGCGGGTGGGATCGATATAGCCGGTGTTCTTGTGCACGCCGCGGCGATCCTGCGCCAGCTTCATGATGTTGCCGATGAACTCTGCCGGCGCGATGATTTGCGCGCGAATAAACGGCTCTTCCACATGGTCGATCAAGCCGGCTTCCGGCATCAATGCGGGATTGTCAACCACCAGCTTTTCGCCGGTGGTTTTATACACCCAATATTCGACGTTCGGCACGGTTGTGAGGATGTCGAGATCGTATTCGCGTTCCAATCTTTCCTGCACGATTTCGAGATGCAACAATCCCAAAAAGCCGCAGCGAAAACCGAAGCCCATGGCCACCGAACTTTCCGGCTCATAGATCAAAGACGAATCATTCAAGCGCAGTTTGTCGAGCGCGTTGCGCAGCTCTTCGAATTGTTCGGAAACCGTGGGGAAAATGCCGCTGAACACCATGGGCTTGACTTCGCGATAGCCCGGCAACGCTTGCACCGCGGGATTGTCCGCCGCCGTGAGCGTGTCGCCGACCTTGGTGTCGCGCACTTCTTTGACGCCGGCGATGCAATAACCGACTTCGCCCGCGGCCAGAATCTCCGCCGGATGTTTGCGCACTTTCATCACCCCGACTTCCGACACTTCAAATTCCTTGCCCGTGGAGAAAAAGCGAATGCGCATGCCCGGCTGCAATGCTCCGTCCACGACGCGCACATAAGCGACCGCGCCGCGATAGCTGTCGAACACCGAATCGAAAATCAACGCCCGCAGCGGAGCGTTGACATCGCCCTGCGGCGGCGGAATGCGGCTGATCACGGCATGGATGATGTCCTCGATGCCGAGGCCCTGCTTGGCGCTGGCCAAAATAATTTCGTGCTCGTCGATGCCCAAAATATCGGTGATCTGTTTTTTGACCGGCTCGATTTGCGCGCCTTGCAAATCGATTTTATTGATGACGGGAATAATGGTGAGATTGTGTTCCAGCGCGAGGTAGAGGTTGGAAATGGTTTGCGCCTCCACGCCCTGCGAAGCATCCACCACCAGAATCGCGCCTTCGCAGGCCGCCAGGCTGCGTGAAACTTCATAACTGAAATCGACGTGGCCGGGCGTATCGATCAAATTCAAAATATATTTCGTGCCGTCGCCCGCGAGATAATTCATGGTCACGGCATGCAGCTTGATAGTGATGCCGCGCTCACGCTCGAGATCCATGTTATCCAAAGTTTGCGCCACGATTTCTTCTTTGCGCAAGGTATTGGTAAATTCCAAAAAACGGTCGGCGAGCGTGGATTTGCCGTGATCGATATGGGCGATAATGCAAAAGTTGCGAATCTGGTCACGCATAAAAATGGCAAGCTTCGAATGAAAATCCTTTGAATCTTCCCCCGCGAGCTTTCGGCCTACGGTTATGATTCGTTAAAATAAATTGACGGCAAATGTATCACTTTCCGTTCAAATAGACAATAAAAATTCCAGAGAATTTTTGCGGCCACGAATCACGGCCTAGTCGTTTCCTGAACACGATTCCGGTGCTTGATTTTGAGCTGATTTTCATTATTATTGCTAAGAGCAGAAAATTTTTGTTTGGCGAACAAACTCCTTCAAACAACATGGCATGCGGTAAGCATCTTTTGAAGCATAACACTGCGCTCACGCTTAAAAAGTTCCTTACAGGATGACAGCCAAACAACATGTCATGTGGTAAGCATCCTTTTAAGCATAAGCACTGTGCTCATGCTTAAAAAGTTCCTTAAGGATGACAACAAGCTGTTGCCTCTAAATTGAAAAAAGGCGCTGAATAATTCGCCGTAACCGCTTCGTCTTCGGAGGAAACATGCGTGGTGCCAGCATGCAATCTTTGTGCGCGATGATTTGCTGCATTTTCTTTTACGCGCAGGCAACGCTTGCGCAAACAAGGTCGTCGTTGCCCAACACTTTTTTTAAAGATGTCTCTCATGTCGCCGGCGCGACCGGCCATGTTTTGGTTTCGCCGCTACGCTGGCAGGGCCGCGATTGGGCCAGGTTTGGCGCGGTGATCGGCGGAGCAGTTGCATTTTCTTTTTTAGATGAAGAAGTGAATGATTATCTTCTGCGCCATCATAGCCGCACCGCCGATAAGCTGGCCGAGGTTGGAATCGAATACGGCGAGCCGCGCACCGTGGTGATTTTAACCGGCGGCGTTTATGCCCTTGGGCTATTGGCGCGCCACGAGCGTTTGCGTGAAACCGCCGTGATTTTATCCGGAGCTTTGCTGCCCAGCGGCGGCATTCAAGCTGTTACCAAAACTGCGACAGGCCGCGCCCGCCCGCGCCTCGGTCTGGGACACGACGTTTTCGAGCCCTGGCGCGGCGAAGAAGCGTATTATTCGTTTTTCTCCGGGCATGCGATGGTGGCGATGGCGGCTTCGCATGCTTTTGCCAGACAATTTCCGCATCCGGTTGTGAAGGTTGTGTTTTATAGCTTGGGAGCGGCCGGCAGTTTCGCGCGCCTGTATCACGAAGATCATTGGCTTTCCGATGTGTTGATTGGCAATGTGCTCGCGATCGCCAGCGTCAATTCCGTTTCCAAATGGCTCGCACAACGCCAAGAAGGCCCAGCGCCCGGCCATTTGCAGTGGCGCTTGTTCGCGCGGCGCCGCAGCTTGGGGGCCGAAATCTCATGGTAAAAAAAAGAAAATATTTAATCGCAATCCAAGGCGGGAATCGCGAACGGCTGGTGCCAACGGCAAGATGGAAAAAGAGGGTAAGAATTTAGCCGCTTGAAGTCCATTATTTTGTCTTTGGGGCTGCGGCTCGTAATGATTTGAAATAATTCTGCGGTTAAATCATTCTGTCTAAGGCTGTTTGTGCTGCCCGCACGGCTTCAGTTTTCAGCTTGCGTTAAAATTGCCGTAGACTCTTACGCGCCGGCCTCATGACCCCCATTCATATTTCTGCTTGAAGCGCTTCACGCTGTTGCTGAGGGCTTGTGCGATTTTTTGCTGCACCTCGCCCAAATTCAACAAACGTTCTTCTTTTTGATTGGAAATAAAAGCCATTTCCACCAGAATGTTCGGCATGGAAGCACCCACCAGCACGCGAAAGCCGGCCTGATACACGCCGCGATCGGGCAAACCGACAATGCCCTCCATTTCTTCCTGCACGATTTGCGCGAGATTTTCGCTTTGATGATTGAATGCGTTTTGCGCCATCGCCGTCAAAATGAATTCTTCCTCGCTGGCGGCGGTGCTGGGCTGATCGGATTCATATTTGACCGCGGAGTTTTCCAACAGGGCCACTTCCAAAGCCTCGTCGGTTTTGGCCGGGCCGAGGAAATAAGTGGTGGCGCCGTTCACGCGGCGGCTGTGGTTGGCATTGCAATGCAGGCTGATGAACAATTTGCCCTGCGCCGTATTCGCCGTTTGCGTGCGCTCGTCCAGCTTGATAAACTCGTCCTTCTCGCGCGTCATAATCACCTTCACGCCCAAATCTTTTTCGAGCAGCTTGCGCAAGCGCAATCCCACTTGCAGCGTGATGTCTTTTTCTCTGATGCCGCCCGGCCCGATCGCGCCGGGATCTCTGCCGCCGTGGCCGGGATCGATCACCACGGCGTCGATGCGCCACTTCTGCCGCTCTTTGTCCAAATTGCGCAAGACCTCCTCGGGCACAACTTCCTGCGTGGGAATGGAAATCAGAATGTCGTTGCCCTGCCCGCTGATGTTGATGCGATCGGCATCGATATCTTGCTGCAAGCGAAACGAAATTTGCGCCACTTCGCCGGCCTGCCCGGGCTTCACTTGCTTCACCAGTTTGCTGGCGGAAAAGGGCGCAACCGCATTGGCGGAGATGCGCCCGCCTAAAACGTCGATGTACATCCAACCCCGGCTGGCGCGCGCGGAAATGCTTTTGCGCGTAAACGGCTCCGTGGTTTGAATGCGAATCAGCGTGCCGTTGGCTTTGTCTTCGACGATGATTTTGGAGATATTGGGCGGCGGCGGCGCGGGCTTGGCAGGCTCGCCCACGATTTCCTTTTCCAGCGCTTTGGGCCATTCGCCGCGATAGAGCGGACGAATGAGCGCGGTGAAGGCGTAAAGCGGAACGAGAATATCGTCTTGAGCGTAGCGCGTTTCCAGCGGCATTTGCACCATGCGTTCGTTGATTTGCACGAACGGATTCATGGCCGTGACTTTGACCTGGGTCTCGCCGACGTACAAAATCACCTTGCGCGCTTTTTCGCTGTAAAACGTGCGGAGATTGAGCAGCTCGGCCAGATCGCCCAGCGCCACGAAATCCAAATTCCCGCCGAGATCGGTGCGCACGATCTTCAAATCGTTATGGGCAAGCTGCACAAATGCGCTGGGATAGGCAAGCGACAAACAGAATGCGAATGGGAGGCAGAAGAGCGAGAAGGCAAAACGGCGAAGGGCGCCAAACCGGCGCCGCATTTTTTCAATTCGGGCCGTAATCTTGCGAGCGCAAATTTTCCCGGCTGAGAGACTGGCTCGCCCGCCGGAGAATTTGTTTTTCTTCTTCCGATAACTTCTCGTATCCGACTTCATTGATTTTATCCAAAATTGCATCGACGCGTTCGCGCAGGTTGATTTCCCGCTGGCGGCGCCGCACAACCTCCATTTGCCGGCGCTTATCCGCACGCCGGCGAAACCAATTTTTGAACGTGGACCAGCCGCTGCTCTTGCTGCCGCTACCCGCAGAAGAATTTTCAAACCGGCCGCCGGCTTTGCCCCCTAACGCGCGCCAGCGCCAGTCCGCTTTAAGATACACAAATCCTACCAGCATGCCGCCCAAATGCGCAAAATGCGCGACGCCGCTGTCATCTCCAAATACGCCGACCAAAAGGGAAATTGCCGCAATGATCATGACCAAATATTTCGCCATGATCTGCAGCGGCAGGACGAACAAAATCAAGAGCGTGATCACGCGATCCGAGAACAGGATGCCGAAGGCCATGAGCAAACCGTAGATCGCGCCCGAAGCCCCCAGCACCGGCGTGGCCGGATTGAAGAAAAAAAGCTGCACCAGGGTTTGGCAAATGCCCGCGCCCACGCCGCAGAGGAAATAATAAAACAGAAATTGTTTCGCGCCCCAATAACGCTCGATCTCGCAGCCGATCATCCACAACACCAGCATGTTGATGATCAAATGCCAGGAATCGCCGTGCAGAAACATATACGTGAATAATCGCCACACGGCGAAGTGGCGCACGATTTCATCGGGCACCAGCACCGCCCCAGCAAAGAAGGCTGCGGAGGCTTTCTGCAACAGAAAGCACGCAACGTTCGCGACGATCAAATACTTCACCGCGGAGGTCATGCCCGCGCCGATCTCGAAACGATAGGATTGCCCGTAAGTACCCATGGTTTTGATCAGGCTAGTTTGCGATGAGATGAATCACGGCGGTAATTGTTTCTACAGGCAGCGGCCGGCAGTTGCGGAGTCAGTGGACGCGAACTACCGAGGTCATCCTGACCATGCAGGCGCAAGATTCACTTTCCTGATAGACTTGGAAGCACCGGCTGAGATCAAGTCGTGCGGCCGTCCGGCCGCGATCTCATATGAATGATGATTCAAAGTCGAGGCATAATATTAAACCGGCCTTCAAAAGTCAAGGGAAACCTTCGGGGCAACTATGGGAAGTAGCGCAATCATTCTGATTGCAAGCTGGAGCTCACGCGACGCAACAACGTTCATGGCAGGACGAGTTGATTTTTCGTAAAATTTTTGTTATTCTTCAAACGTAATCCGGACGAACTGCAACCAAGTGGAGTGGCTCTTTAACCGCGAATGGGCGCGAATTTTTCGCGAATGAAAAATATTAGCGTTCATTGACGTTGACTCGCGGTTAAAAATGTTTGCCGAAAAAGCACAGAGCTCACTGAATGGGCGCGAATTTTCGCGAATGAAAAATATTAGCGTTCATTGGCGTTGATTCGCGGTTAAAAATGTTTGGTGCTAAAACAAAAACGGAGCTGCTCTTGTTATTGGCGCATAAAGCAAAACCTCTCGCACATTTGTATCATAAACTTTTTCTTTTTGATAAACTCACGTTGGGAGTGCTGGCCGTTTTGCCGGTGCTGTATCTCCTCTCCGGCAGAATCTCTTCTGCCGGCGCGATGCTGCTTGGGGGCCATCCTCTGATCATCGCCGGCGCGCTCGTTTTAATTCACCGCCAGGAATCTTTGCCGGCGTGGCTGCGGCTGTTGCGTTATGGCTACCCGGTTTTATGCCTGACTTTTTTCTTCGGTGAAGTCGGAGGCGTCGTCAACGCTTTTTTGCCCTTTTGGCTCGAGCCCTATCTGATCCGCAGCGATGAAATTTTATTAGGCGGGCGCCACGGCTGGCAGGTTTTTATGCCGCTGCTGCCTCCGGTTGGAGTCGAGATTCTTGCCTTTGCTTATTGGGCATATTTTTTATTGCTCCCGGGGATAGCGTGGCTGCATTATCGCGGCAAGAGCGGGAATGCAGATAAAAACCTTTTTTATAGCTATGAGCGCGTGCTGGCGCGGCTGTGCGTCGTAATGTATACTTGCTACACTTTGTTTTTAGTGCTGCCCGCGCGCGGGCCGCATCATGCTTTGCAAGTTCACATTGAAACCCTGTTGTCGGGCGGCTGGTTTTTCCACGCCGTGTTGTTGATTCAAAAAAAGAGCGCGGTGATGGGCGCAGCGTTTCCCAGCTCGCACGTTGCGGCTGCGTTTACTTTGTGGCTGACCTTGCGCCACGATTTCCGCATCGCTTTTTGGTCATTGTTGCCGGTGGTGGCATTGCTGGCGGTTTCGACTTTTCTTTTGCAGTATCATTATATTGTCGATGCCGCTGCCGGTATTTTGCTCTCCTTGATTGTTGAATGGGTGATGTCCCACCACGAAGCGCCGCCGGCCGCAACGCCGGCGCTACAAAAGCGCACTCAATACGCCTGGCAGGAGTGAGAGGTTATGATCGTCATGCGAGGCCTCTTTTTGCCGAAGCAATCTCATCTTATTACTGTCGCACCTGACACTGTGCTTGATGCTTAAAAAGTTCCTTACAGGATGACAGCGAGAGGGTGCCTGGCAAACGGGATCTTAATTGAAACAAAAGCGCGGCAAAACCCTTCTTACACAAACGGAATATTTCAATTACCTTGTTTCAACTTGAGCCATGCGGTTGTGATAAACACGCGGGTGCGCGGCTATTTTGAAAAACATTTAACGATTAGAATTGTATTGTAGCTATTGGGTTTTTTCTCATACCGCTTGAGTGTAGCATCCTCCTGGCAACGCTCTCTCTCCCTGGCATAATCCTTGAAGAATTGCAGCACGTTTTATCCAGCGGTTGGTGCGGAAACTGTTTCTTGAATGCCTGCGGTTGTTTGGGCGAGCAAGATCGTTGCGTGTCCAGGACATGAAGGCCTGCACGCTGAATTGTGCGGCTTTGCCTCCAGTTTTCTTCTCCGACCCGCCGTCGCGCGATTTTCATCCCCTCGACAAAATCGTAAATCGCAAAATGGCCTTCATGACGGTACAATTGCAATTGTGCACATGAAGGCATCTTCGCCGCTTGTTCCATCAGGCTGTCATTTTGATTCGGCGTAACGGATTCGTACGTGACCGCAACTCGAGGTGGCGGGCGAAGGTTATGACGGAGCCCGCGGGAATGCCAGGGTGTTAGAGCTAATCAAGAAGGGATCAAATTATCGTGTTCAGTCATTTTCAGAAGATCGTCGCGAGTTCTATGTTGGCGGCAGTTTTGCTCGGCGCTTCGGCGTCCGCACAGACGACTATTTACGGCGGGCGCGGGTTGTTGCGCGTGTTCACGGCGGAACCGCTCGGCCGCTCCCAGTTTTTCGTGCATACCAGTTTTTTGACTTTTCTCGATCCTTCCAAGCGCGGCGGCAAGACCCTGGGCAAGGATTACACCATCAATCTCGGCTTCACGTTAGGCCTGACGCACAGCCTGGAAGCGACTTTGCAAGCCGTGCCCTATCAAGACGATCAAAAACATGTGTGGGGGCCGCCGGGAGATACGCGCCTGGGCTTGAAGCTGGCGCTGCCGGTCCGGTTCAGCGGCGTGTCGACGGGCGTGTATGGCTTCACCATCATTCCCACCGCCAAAAATTCGCTCCGGCCCTATGAACCTTATGCTTCGGGCAAACTAGCCGTGGGTTTGATGGGCTTGACCACGATCGATATGACGCAGTCTTTTCCGCTGGTGCCGTTGAAGCTTTACCTCAACTTTGGTTATCTCGCCCATGATTTGAAAGGCGCGCTGTTCGCTTCTGAAAAAGACCAATATGTTTTCGGCGCGGGCCTCAAATTTCCCCTCCGCTCTTTCGTTTTGCATACGGAATACACCGCCGAAGTTTTTGCCAATAACGACTCCGTGACTTTTGCGGAGAACTCCATGCGCTTAACCCAGGGCTTCAAATTTTTGGGACCGTGGAATTTGATTATCGATCTTGCGGGCGATGTGGGATTGCACAAGCCGGTGAGCGCTCCGCTCGCTCCGGTTTATCAAAAAGATTATGCCGATTGGAAAATAGTTTTGAGCCTCAATTATCAATTCGGCGGACGCCGTGAAGAAAGCGGCCCGGCGCTCGCCGGCACCAGGCGCGAAGACAGACGCGCGCTGCGGCAATTGGACGAGATCAAGACCAAACGCGAGGGCGCAGAACAAAGCTTGCAAGAAATGGAAGAGGCACTGAAAGAGCCCAAGGAATCCGCCGGGAGCAATGAAGAAAATCCGCCGCGGTGAGACGCGCTTTTTCAATGTTTGAAAACAGCCCATGCCACACATTCACCTCAACAGCTCAAGAGACCGGTAGTGGAATGAAGGATCCAATTTTGATGCAACGATTTCGCACGATCGCCCTGGCTTGCGCCTGGTGTATCGCGAGCTGCGCGGGCGCCGTGCACGCCGGCAAGACGCCGGCCGGGAAAGATCACACCGTCGATCGCAACATGGAAAGAGTGGCGCAGCGGATTTATCGCAGCGCGCAACAGTTTTATTTTGATCGCGCCTATTGGAAAGCCGCGCGCGAGCTGATCATCTTGCTGGATTATTATCCCGCGTTCACGCAGGCCGACGGCGTGTTGTGCCACCTGGGCGAGAGCTTGTATTCGATGGACATGTTCAATTCGTCGCACAAGATGTTCCGCTTTTTGGTCACGAAATTTCCCAACAGCGCCTACGTGGCGCAGGGCCTGTACGGCTTGCAGCGCATTCAATATCAAGCCGAAAATTTCGCCGAGAGCTTGAAAATTTACGACGCGATCGCCGCCAAGTATCCGAAATCGGATTTGATGGACGGCGTGCATTATTTCGGCGGCATGTCTTATTTTCACCAACACGACTACGACGTTGCCGCCGAAATGCTGGCCAGAGTCGGCAGTCGCAGCGAGTTTTATGATTTTGGGTTGTACACCATCGGCCTCTGCCATCTAAAAAAAAAAGCATAAATGAGGCGGTGCAGACTTTTCGCAAGGTGATCGGCCTGCCGCTGCTGCGCAACGAACAGCGCGAAGTGAAAGCCAACGCCCATCTCACCCTCGGGTTGATTTATTACGAGCTGGGCTATTACAACGAAGCAATCTCGCATCTGCGCAACCTCAAGCAAGAACACAAAGACTATGCACAGGCGCTGTTGACGCGCAGTTGGGCCTCGATCAAAATGAACGATTTCCAAAGCGCGGTGGTGACGCTCAACGAGCTGATCAAAAAATATGACGCTTCCGAATTCGGAGAAGAGGCGCATTTTCTGCTCGGCCAATCTTATCTCAAGCTGGAATTTTATGATTTCGCCGTCAAAGAATACGATTACATCATCGCGCGCTATCCTGAAGGCAGCAGCATCGGCGAGCAAATCACGCTGGTGGAAGCGGGTTTGCGCCAGCAGCAAGGCATGCTGGAAAAGCTCAAAGTGCGGCTGCTGGTGCTGGAATCGAAATTGATCGACTCCATCCGCATGGAAGGAGCAGGCCAGATGCCGAAATACATTCAAGATCATTACCAGCAATTGGCGCACTCGAAGGACCAGTTGATCTCGGACATTTTGCGCGAGCGCAAAACTTTTGAAGAAGTGTCGGCGAGCCTGGAACTGGTGCGCGCCGACATGGTGCGGAAGGAATCGCGGCGCCATTGGCGGGCTTATGCCGAATACGGCAAGGCGCGGGCGTTGTTCTTGAAAGGGATGCCGAAGCAGAACTAAGCACAGTATTGGAATGCCAAAGAGTTTCTTTATGCGATCTTCAAAGTTCCAAACCCCCGGCCGCGCCGTTTGCGCCGCGATGCTGCTGGGCTGCGCCGCCTGGTGGAGCACGCCCGCGCATGCGCAAAATTCCGATCTGCAACTGGCGCGCAGAGACACGATCATCGTGAAGGATTTGGAAGCGGCGATCGTGCAGGGCGAAGAGCTGATTCGCAAATATCCCAACAGCGACTTCACGCCGAGCGTGATGTTTCAACTGGTCGAAATGTACGTCAAGCGCTCTGCCTTCGACTACAACAAGTCCATGCAGGCTTACGAAGCCGACCTCAAACGCTTCGACGCGGGCGAGCTCAAAGCCGAGCCGGTGATGCCGCGCGTGAGCTACGGCAAAGCCATCGAGATGGGATATAAAATTTTGCAGCACTATCCCACGGCCTCGTTCAACGACAAGGTGATCTATCGCATCGCCGTGTGCCAGCTTGAAGAAACCAACCGGGATTTGTCGCGCGATTATTTCAAAAAATTACTGGAAGAATATCCCCGCAGCGCATACGTGCTCGAAGCCAGCTTTCGTCTCGGGGAATATTATTTCGACAAAAAAGAATACGGCCTGGCCACGGATTATTATTCCAAACTGCTCAATCAATGGCAGAATCCGTTTTTCGACATGGCGCTGTACAAACTGGCGTGGTCGTATTACAACGTCAATAATTTTGCCAAGGCAATCAGCACGTTCATTTATTTGATCGACGATTTGAACCTGGTGGACAAAGCCGTGAACGCGGAAGTTTTGGGCAAAACCAAGGCGGATTTGCGGCAGGAATCCATCGAATATCTGGCGCAATGTTTTGCCGAATATGGCGGGCCCGAGCGCACGCGCGAGTTTCTCGATAAATTTCGCGGCAAGGATTACGGCCTCAACATTTTTCTGAAGCTGGCGGACATTTATCAAAACCGCAATTTTTACGACGAGTCCAACAAGACGCTGGCGATTACGCTGGAGCTTTGGCCGTTGTATGAAGAAGCGCCGTTGCTGCAAAACAAAATCGTGGAAAATTATCTGCGCAGCGGCGATGCGAAAAATGCCGAAGCGGCGCGCGAAAAATTGGTGAAAGATTACGGTCCCGGCAGCGCGTGGATCGAAAAATATTCCAGGCTGACCAAGAGCGATTCGGTGCAGCAAAAGGTGCGCGACAAAGCGCTGGCGCTGGCCGAGCAGAATTTATACATCCTCGGCACCGAGGCGCAAACACGCGCGCAACAAAGCAGCAACCCGGAAGATTACCGGCGCGCGATCAAACGATATCAACAATACGTGGAAAAGTTTCCCGCTGCGGCCAACGCCGGCAAGGTGGTTTTTTATCTGGCCGAATGCCATTACGACATTAAAGAATATGCCGCGGCCGCGGAGGCTTATCAACGCGTGATGGTCAACTATCCCGCGTCCGAATTTCGCGACGAGGCGGCGTACAATCGCATTTTGAGCCATTTCGAAGAATTGCATTTGGCCGTCTCCCCCGATACGGCGCAATATGTGCTGGCAAATTTTTTGGGCGCGAACAAAAGCGACACGCTGCGGGTGCCGAATAAAATTTACCCCAAGCTGTTGGTGGCGTGCAATGATTTTGTGATTCAGCTCGGCAAAAGCGAACGCCTGCCGGAAATGATGATGAAATACGGCGAGACTTTATACGAGCTGCGCGCGTTCGAAATGGCGCAGCAGGTTTATGAGAAGATCATCGCCGATCTGCCGCAATCGAAATACCTCGTGCAAGCGCATTTGTTGCACGCGCAATGCGCGATGGAGCTCAAGACCGAAAAAAGCTATCTCGCCGCGGAAAAATGGGCGCGCAAAGTCGTGGAGAATTTTCCGGATTCCGTGCGGCAGGTGGCCAAAGCGCATCGTTTGATCAGCTCGGCGAAATTCAAGCTGGCCGAAGGCTTCAAAGAGCGCGGCGAGCTGGCGGTGGCGGCGAAGGCGTTTGAGAACATCGCCGCTTCGAGCCAGGACAGCGCCATCGCCGAAATGGCGTTCGCCGAATCCGCGGTGCAATACGACAAGGCCGGCGATAAAGAGAAGGCCATCGAGGTTTACGAAAAGTTTTATCTCAAGTATCCGCAATCGCCGCGCATCGACGAAGCGTTGTTTCGCGCCGCGTTGTTGTGCGAAGAAATGGACAAATGGACGCGCGCTTCGCAAAATTATCTGGCGCTGGTGACGGCGCGGGCGCATTCGCCCTATGCCGCCAAATCCGTCTTTGCCGCGGCGCGCTGCTATGAAAACGCCGGCCTGCTGGAAAACGCGCTGAAGAATTACGATCGCTATCTCGCCGAGTTCCCCGACGAGATCGACCAATATTTGGAAGCGTTGTGCCGCGTGGGCGAAATTCATTACCAGCGCAAAGATTACACGCACGCGGGCGAATATTACAAGCGCACGATCGCGCGCTATCGCGAAGGCATGCAAAAAGGCCTGGCGGTCGAGCCGTATATGGCGGCGCAAGCGCAATTTCGCCTCGGCGAAATGCGGTTCGAAGATTACAAGCAAATCAATCTCGATCCCCCGCTCGACAAAAGCTTGCAGCGCAAGCAGGCATTGTTCACGGAGGTGGTGAATATTTACAAAGAAGCGGCGACGTTTCAAGTGGCGGAATGGTTCACCGCGGCTTCGTTTCGCATCGGCGAAACCTACGAAGAATTTGGCCGCGCCTTTTGGGACTCGCCGCGCCCGGCCAATCTCACCGAAGAAGTGCTGGCGAAATATGAAACGCAGCTCGCATTGAAAGTGCGGCCGTTCAAAGAACGCGCCTATGAAACCTATCAAGGCACGTTGCGTCAGGCGGAGGAGAACGGCATTGCCAATGCCTGGGTGGATAAAAGCAAAGAACGTGTGCAGGTGCTGGCGGCCGAGCTGGGTTTCGAGCACAGCGCGCCGGCGGATAGCACGAACGGCTCGGAGCAGCAACCGCCGGCGGATAACGGCGCGGCCACCGGCGCGGCCGCTCCAAATGGCCACGGCATAAATACTGCGGCGGCAAAAGGCAACGAGTGAACGATTGCAAAATGTGCAATTTATCAACCTGTAGTAGGACGGATTTACCAAAGGAGTTTTAGTGGAGAGCAGCTATGGAAATTAATTTTTGGGAAACAGTCAGCAGCAGCCCGACCTTTATCGTTCTTTTTGGATGCTCACTGGTGGCGATCACCTTCATTTTCGAACGGTGGCTGTATTTCCGCCGCACCGCTTTGAAGACGAGCATCTTCATTCCCGCTTTGCAAAGCTCGCTGCGCGATGGCGGCACGAAAGCCGGCCTGGATTTGTGCCATCGTTATCAAGCGCCGCTCGCTGTGGTGGTAGGGGTGGGATTGCAAAACTTTACGCCGGGCGGCAAAGGCGTGCCGCAATTGATGGAAGCCGCGGCGCTGGAAGAAAAAATCAAGCTGGAACGCTTTCTCAGCATTCTCGGCACCATGGGCAACATCGCGCCGTTCATCGGATTGTTCGGCACGGTCATCGGCATCATCCGCGCCTTCGGTGATCTCGCCGTGTCCGGATCCGGCGGCCCCTCGGTGGTGGCGGCCGGTATTGCCGAGGCCTTGATCACCACGGCAGCGGGCCTGGTCGTGGCCATTCCTGCGGTGGTGGCATACAATTACTTTTTGCGGCGCGTGGGCACGATCATGGAAGAGATCGAAGCCGCCACCAAAAAAGTGCAAGTTCTTCTCGGCATTGTTTAAGACGGCACAGAACAGACGATGAAAAGCAAGTTCAACAAAATCGACAGCGGTTTGAATGAAATCAACCTCACTTCGCTCATTGACGTCGCGCTGGTGCTGGTGGTGATTTTCATGGTGATGACGCCGATGATCATGCAATCGAGCATCACGGTGTCGACGCCGGCCGTGGGCCAGGCGGCGGCCGGCAGCGCGGAACAAACCGAGCTGCGCGCCGAAGTTTATCTCAAGCAAGACGGCGAGATTTTGATCAACAGCGTGCCCGTGGCGCCGCCCGTGCTCACCGACAGCTTGCGTTATCTTTTATCCAAAAGCAAAAAGAAGCTGGTGGTGATCAGCGCCGATGAACAGGTGCTTCACGAGCGCGTGGTTGCCACACTCGACGCTGCGCGGCAGGCCGGCGCCAAGGATTTGTCCATTGTGAAACGCAGGAGCAAATAATATGCATGCAGGCGGTTCTTCGGGCGGCGGCATTATTTCCAACATGCAGCTCGCGCCTTTGGTCGACGTCGCGCTGGTGCTGGTGATCATTTTCATGGTGACCGCGCCGATGCTGAACGAGAAGGCGGGCATGGCCGTCGATTTGCCCAAAGCGGCGACGATCGAAGCCCGACCGGAAGACAACGTGACCATCACGTTGACGACGAGCGGCGAGGTCGCACTGAACGACGACAAGATGCCGTTGTACAAATTGGAAACGGAATTGCGCAAGATCATGATCAAGCATTCCGATCGTTTGGTTCTGATTCGCGCCGATAAAGAAGTCACACACAAACAGATTTTGGAATTGATGAGCATGACCAAGCGCAGCGGCGCGAAAAAAATGGCCATCGCCACTTTGCAACGCCCCCGACCCATGCGCCGAGAGGGGTGATGGTTTGAGTGCATTCTTTACAGAAAGAACAAAAAAATTCACGCAAAGACGCAGAGCCGCAAAGAACACGCAAAGTTTTCAAAGATCAAGTTATAACAACTCGAATTTTTTGAATGGGTTTCTTTGCGCCACCTTTGCGTCTTCGCGTCTTTGCGTGCGCTTTTGTTTATCTTGAGATGAAGCCGGCATGAAAAAAGCACAAGTTGCATTTGCAGGAAGCACGAAGGCGGCAGGATTGGCGCCTTCGGCTTCATTTCTCAATTCCGCGGGGTACAATCCCTCGAAGCGTTTCGGGGTCGCCCTGGGCGGATCTTTTCTGGTGCATATGATATTCTTCGCGATGTCGCTCACGCAGAACATTATCAATCCGCCGGAAGTTGTTGAGATCCGCCAGTTTGAATTTGTCGATGAAAACGAAACGCCGCTGGAGCCGGTCAAGCCGGCGCCGGTCGAGCGGGAAAAGGAGCCTGAGCTGGTTACGCCTGGTTCGACGAATCCGAGCGAAGACGTGGGCACGGCCGAGAATCAAGTGAAGACGCCGGGCAATGATGAGATCGATAATCCTAACGGCGCCGTCAATGCGCAAAAAGGCGCACGGGAAGTGGACGTTAATTCCATCGGCGTTTTGGGCATGCTAGACGGCGTTTCTGAAAACGGCAACGACGGCAAGATTGATTTGAACATGCAGGTAGCCGACGGCGTGGTGAAAGATTTGAAAATGAGCCGTTCGCTCAAAGTGGGCCGCGGCCACAACAACGGGGGCGAGGTGGATGAAAACGCTTTGGAAGCCATCAGCAAACAAGGCAAAGGCATAGATGATTTGATCGGCCGCGCGGATGCGGGCGAAGGCGTGGCCATGCGCAAGAAAGGCCGCGTCAACGTCGAGCGCATCGGCCAGGTCAGCGGCTCGAAAGAGGCCATGGGCGCACGCTCGGAAGAATCGTTGCGCAAAGTGCTCACCGACAACATGGGCCGTTTGCAATACATTTATGAAAAACATTTGAAGACGAATCCCGACATTGGCGGCAAGGTGGAAGTGGAAGTCACGATCAATGCCGACGGCAGCGTGGGCAGCGTGAACATTCTGCGCGCGGAAATCGCAGTGCCCGCGCTGCAACAGGATATTTTGGACACGGTGCGGCGCTGGCGCTATGACGTCATTACCAGCGGCAGCGTGAAAGTGGTGTATCCAGTGGTGTTCGTGAAGATAGGATAAACCCGTGCCGGGACCATCCTATAATTGCACCTCCCGGCAGTGTCATTCGAGGAATCTTGTGAAGAAAGAGCACGATTCTAATGCCTCACACGATTATTCCTGAATGGCAGGTTTGTGTTCAAAGCAGGATATGAACAGCAGCAGCGATAAAACGCGCGAGGTTTTTTATGAAACACGTTTTCTTTAGATTTGCGATTTTCTTTGTGGTAGGCGCCGGCGCAACTATGGTGAGAGCTCAAACCGGCAATCAAACCAACACTCCCGCTCCGCCAACAAATGCCGCCGGCAGCGACACGTTGCCCGCGCCGGTGATCGACGAAAGCGCCGCGAGCAGCCGGATGTTTCTCGACAAGATCGAGGTGTTGGGCACGATTGCCAAACCGCAAGCGCTGTTCATCATTCCCGGCCGCGATCCGAAAGTCGATGGCATCGAAATCGACCGGTCCTTTTTCCGCGAAGTGTTCCGGCCCATCGAAAAAGATTATCATCCCGCCAACACGCGGCGGCATATTAAAGATCAAGTGGTGTGGTAGAGCCGTGTTTTTGTGAGAATGAGATGATGGGATTTCCCGGAAGCCGGGCAGGTTGAGAACCTGTTCGGCTTTCTTTTGCCGTGAAATTTGAGATGAATCCTTGCGCTGAAAACAATCTTGACCAAAGCCTCTGCGTGGAGTATGAAGCAGAATGGAGAGCCGTTCAAAGAGCAAATTGACGTGTGCCGAAAACATGAGTTGCATGATTCAGAATTTATTTTATATTCCAAGTAAATAAGCCAGTGATTGTCATTTGAAAATAGCGTCGATTTTCACTGCTTTCCAGAACAATTCCAAAAATGCTCTGTGAACCAGCCGCCTCTAAAATCGCTGCACCCCGATAGTTCCTTGAGCCAAGTGAAGCTCAAGCAGTTTGATAAACTGTCGAACCAACAATTGATAGATTCCCTCAAACCCGGGCAACCAGGATCCCTCAAAGTCAGACCGGATGGAACAATGATCGAGGGACATCACCGCATCAAAATTCTTCGCGATCGGGGTGCTGACGTCGAAGCGTTGCCGCGCGAGATCATGCCTAAGAACTAATTCTGTTGAGATGATTTATGAAAACAAATCTGTATTGGATTGAAGGACCGTGGCCGGGGCGGTTAGCCATCTCAGCCCGCCCGCGCGGTGGGGATTGGCTCGAGGACGAAGTGCGTTCTTGGAAGCAATCCGATGTTAATGTCATTGTGTCATTGCTTACAGACGATGAAATCGCCAGCCTGGACTTGGCGCACGAAGCAGAACTCTGTCGCGCTCATGGTTTGCAATTTCTATCTTTTCCCGTTGTTGACCGAAGCGTTCCATCTTCAAGACGAGTTACTTTGGACCTTCTAAAAAAGTTGGATTGTGCTCTAATCGAAGGAAAGAATTTGTTGATTCATTGCCGGCAAGGGATTGGCCGGGCCGCGTTAATCGCGATATCTCTTCTTGTTTTATCCGGCGTAGATCCGGAAACTGCCTTTCAAAGTGTGAGCGCGTCGCGAGGAGTGTCAGTTCCAGAAACGACCGAGCAGCGGAAGTGGGTAATGGAATTCGCGCGCGAGCTGGCAGCGCCAATTCCTCAGTTCTAATTCGCTCGCATAATTGTACTACCAAGCCAAACTTTGTTGATAATTCTTCCCGCTCTGCCATCACGCCACTTTCGCTGACGATAGCTTGATCACTTTCCCGATACGCATCGCATGTGTTCGAAATTTGACGAAAATGGATACGCCATCGCCGAAGCTGTTCGACGTGGTCTTCGGGGATGTTGTGGTCCAGAACAATCACGCCGCAGCCTTGACTCGACTGGTCGTTTCTTTTAAAAAGCCTCGGAGCACGAGCGCTTTGGCTTCGCGTACTGCTGCAGGAGTAATCAAGCCCCGATACTGTTTGGCAACCGCTTCAGGTGTATAGCTGGCTTCGACCAACGCTAGCGCATCCGAAACCAGAATGCGCGTTCCTTTGAAAATCAATCGCCCACCGCAGACGCGAATATCTACTGCAAGATATTCCCCAGTGCTGAAAAAGATTCTTCCAGAATGACAGTGCCCGGGCGATCAACTTCAAACGGCTGGACTCTTACAGAAAAAATTACTTGCAAAAACAAAACCTCACCTCTGCGAATCGCGCGGTTTTTCTTTTCGATAAAACCACATTGCCATCAATCCTGCCGCCGCCAGTAACGCGAGCAGCACATAAGCGCCGCTGGCATAAGTCAGGCCGGTGGTGGTCAAAGCGCCGGCGGTGAAGCCGGCAATGCCTTCTCCTCCCATGATCCCGGCGGCTGCCAATAGGCCCGCATGATAAGCCTGCGGATATTTTTTATCCATAAACATGCGAATGCCCGCGCCCAGAGCCATCGGGATGGCCAGGCCCAGGCCCAGAAACAAACCGATGCCCAGCGGCATCAACAGAATTTTGTGGCGATATTTTTCCGGAAGCAAGGCGTTGCCGATTTCAAACAAAAAAGCAAAACCCAGGCCGGCGAGAAACACGGACGGATATTGAAAACCGAAAATGCTGCCCGCGACCAAACGCGCTTGCGGCGCCGGCATGAGCGGCGTGAAAAGCTGGCCGGCAAAACTGGTTGTGATCAATTCCAAAACAAAGGGCGCGGCGAGTCCGGCAAATATTACGGCGATCAAATCGACTTTGACAATGTCCATAAAGCGCGTGCCGACGATTTGCGCGGATTTATAATCGTGCCCAATGTCTCCGGCTACGGCGCAGGCCACGCTCACGAAGGTGACGATCATGAAAGAAGCAAAAGGACTGAGCGGCAACGCGAAGGAAGAATGGATAAAAGCGATGACCAGGGCGATGAAGATGCCGAATTGTTCCAAAGGATCGATGTTGGTCTCGCCCGTCATGCGGGCAGCCACCGCCACCATGATCCAAACGCCTAACACGGCCAGGCATGCCGCCAAAACCGGCGCGCCGGAGACGGCCAACGCGATTGACCCTAACGCGGAAATCCCCGGCAAAAAAAGCGCATAGCGCCGGCTGCTTTGCAAGAGCGGCAAAAATATCGCTTTGAAACGGGGCACGAGGTAGCTGGCAAAAAAGCCGAGGCCGGAGCCGAGCACCATGCCCATGCCTAAATTTTGCGCCCAGGGAATGGCAGCTCGAGAGGAAAACCCGTGGTGCATCAAAATGGGAATGATGATCAACCAGCCTAAAACCGCGCCGGCAAACCAAGAGAAGCCGGCTTTTGCGCCGAGAATGTAGCCGCTGCTCACGGCCAAGGGCATGGGATAAAACGTCAAAAAAATTCCCATGGCCGTGAGCGTTGCCACGGTGAAGCCGGCGGGAAAATGCAATTCACGCAATAAAGCGAAGATGCCGGCGGCCGCGCCGATGGCAATGATGGCGAACAACATGCGACCGCCTTGCTGGCCCAGCAACAACAATTCTGCGCCCGCCGTGCCCGCCGGATAGGGGAGCTTCTCTTCATCCACAAAAGTTTTTTTCAAAGGAATGGAAAGCGCCACACCCAATACGCCGGCGGCCGCGGTGAGCAATGCCAAAACCCCGGCACTCGGCCAGGCGATATTCGTCCCTTGTTCTTGGTTTAAAAAAATAATTCCAGGAATGGTGAAGACGATACCCGAAGCCACGAGTCCACCCACGCTTGCGCCCGCTTGCGCCACGTTGATTTCATGCACGTTCACTTGTTTGCTGCGTAGACGCAGAATGCCGCCGGCCACGATCACGGAAAAGATGATCGGCCACGGCATCGCGCCGATTTTCATAGCGAGATATGACGAGCTGGCGAGCAAAAATAAAGAAAGCGCGACGGCGATGGCCGCCGCGCGCCAGGTGAAGCCGGGCTTTTCAGAAGATGGAATTGCGTGTGCAGCAATGACCTCGGATTCGTGCAAGGTGATCGTTCTCCAATATTGGAATACGCGTGTGGCGGCAAATCAGCCGGTTGCAAAAAAAGCAAAAATTTTCAACACAGAGAAAACAGAGATTACAAAGCTAAAGGGAGTTTTCCAGGCACTTCCCTCTCTGTTTGCTCTGTTTTCTCCGTGTTAATCTTTTTTGGTTGCGGCTTGTCCGCGTTGGGATTTAAGGCGGCTAAAGTCTTATCAAATTCCTGTCCTCGCACGCGGAGCGAAGCGATCCCATGCGCGTGGCAGTTTCGCGGTCACATGCAGGAAGCATGCAAAGTGAGATCCGCGCCGGCCCATGCTTTTTCGAAACGCTGTTGCGCGGCATGGGCTTCTTCCGGCTTGCCTTGCGCGGCCAGGCTTTGTTGCAAACCGAACAACGACCAGCCGTTTTCCGGATACCTTTTTAAATCCTCTTCATAAACTTTTTGCGCTTCTGCGGGCCGGCCTGCGGCAAGCAAAACGGCGCCGAGATGGTGGCGCGCGGGCGTATACCACGGCGGCGGCTCGTCGTAAGTAAGATGATCTTCCGTGCGCACGGCGTTTTGCAAGTGCGTCACGGCGCGATCGAACTGCTTGCGCTGCGCCGCTAATTCTCCGGCCAGCAGTTCGCGCGCGATTTGCATCAAATCATAGGTAGTGTTGATGTCCCAAATCGTCACGTTGATCAGCGCCGTATCTGCGGCCACGGCCGTCACTTGGTCAAGCTCCTGCGCCGCTGCCGGTAATTGATTGGTGCGCACATAAGCCATGCCGCGCGCGAAATGCCACACGCCGTTGGGATAAATCAAATCGAAATCCGGCGCCGCGGTTTTTAAAATATCCTCCCACTTGCCGAATTTGACCAGGGCATACAACGGAATCGTGGTGTAATGTTGCAGCGTGCCGTAGCCGGGCTCGCGCATGAGCTTTGGATCTTGCTGCATGGCCATGTGATATGCGGCCGACAAAGCTTTTTCACTGTTGCCCGCAAACGTTGCAGCCGCAGATAAAAAGTGATGATTGTGTGGCACGTAAGCAACCGGGTACATGCCTTGCGCATGGCATTGCGTGAGGTAGCCGCTGTCGGCTTGCACGGCTTTTTCATTGGCCAGAACCGCTTCGTGATAGCGGCCGGTGCGAATGTAAATGTGCGCCGGCATGTGCACGAGATGCCCCGCGCCCGGCACCAGCTCGCGCAACAAATCTGCGCTGGCCGTCGCACGCCCGGCTTCTTGCGAAGCTTCGACGGTATGAATGTAGAAATGATTCAGCCCGGGATGCTTGGGCCACTTCTGCAAACCCGCTTCAATCGTGCTCACGATTTCCGGCGTCCAGGATTTGGGCGCGCCCTCCTTCTCCCAAAAATCCCAGGGATGCAAATCCATCAGCGCTTCGGCAAACAGGGCGGCGGCATCGGCATCGTCCGGAAATTTTTGCGCCAGCTCGCGCATGGCTTGGGCGTAAGCTTCGTCGAGCGGTTTGCGATCGGCCACGGCTGCGGCGGCGTAACGTTTCGATAAAGCCTCGAGGTATGCCTGCTCTTTCTCACTGGCTTTATGCGCCAACGCCAGGGCTTTTTGAATGGCCGAATACGCATGGGGAATTTCAGCAGTATCCATCGTGGCGTTGATATTCGGCCCGAGCACCAGCGCGATGCCCCAATAGGCCATGGCGCAATCGGGATCGAGACGCGCAACTTCGCGAAATGCGCGTTCGGCTTCTTTATGATTGAACGCATAAGAAAGCGTCAGGCCTTGATCAAAAAAGCGCTGCGCCGTTTTGCTCGAGGTGGTGACGGGATGATGCCAATCGCCCATGCCGGCGAGTAGTGGCGCGAGGCGGCCCCGGGTCTCGTCGACCGATGGTGTTCCGCAGGTCAGACTCATGAAGCCAAGGCAAATCGAGCCGGCGGCTAAAAATTTTTTGTTGAGTGCAATCATTCACTCCTCCATTGGATAGGGTATGGTCGTTATTGGGCAGCTTTAATCGGAAGTAAGAATTTAGCCGTTTGAAGAAGTTTCACCACAGCCCTGTCGTTCAGTAGGAATCTTCCCAAGCATTAGCATGCAGCCAATTTGAGCCTTGTGCCCAGCGCGTGGGAAGATTCTTACAAATGACATAATGCTTCAGGCGGCTAAATTTATACAAGTTTTGCGCTCCGGGGTCAAATTCATGCCTTCAATCAAATTCAAAGCGCTGCGTCGATTGTTCCGGCCCGACGCGGCCGGCTTCGATCTCTGCTTTATGATAATTTTCGCCGCGCACCGGCGACCCAGCCAAGCGCCGCAACAGCGCGAGCTGCCCGACATGCGTGAGCGCATCCGCGATTGGTCCTTGAAATATTTTTTCACAAGAACGCGCCAAAGTCGCGTTTGAGGCGAGATAGTCATCTAGCTGTTGCAATGCACTGAAAAAACGCGCGACTTCTTTCTGCCAAGGCAGAGGTTTTGAATCATGCCATTTTTGTTCTCCTGCGGTCAAAGACAATGCCCAATCGAGCAAGTCGCCGAGGTGAGCCAAAATTTGTTCGGGCGTGCGCGTGGTCTCGCCGAGGTGAAACGTAGCAAAGCCCTCGGGTGCATCGCGCAAAGTTTTGCCGCCGCGATAGGCCAGCGTGGCAACGGTGTGGCGCAGCAGTTCGCGTTTCGGGTCCGTAAAATTCATGGGTACCTTACAGTGTTTTTAGTTTGTGTGAAGAGACACTTCATGAAGTGTCATTCTGAAAGAATCTTTTTGAGCACCAAGAGGGCACGTTGAAATTAAGGTTTTGACAAGCCCTTCAAAAAGGTCCTTCTGAATGACAATATTGGAGTGAAGCTACTCATTCATTCCAAAACGCTATAGAATGGGCAATCTTTCACAGCGGCGGAGTCATCAAACGCACGGACCAATCCGCCTCCGATAAAATTTCGATGCGGCCGCCGATGCGTTCGGCGCGCATTTTCATGTTGCGCAAGCCCTGGCCGGTGAGTTTCTCGTCAGAAGCGGCTCTTTGGCCGTCATTGTTGATGGTCATGACGAAACCGTTGGGGTTATTGGCGAGCTGCACTTCGACGCGCGAGGCTTGCGCATGACGAGCGATATTGTGGACGGCTTCTTTGAAGATCAAATAAATATTCTGCCGCAAATCGACCGGCAATTTTTTTTGCAGCTCCAAGCCGGCGTGGCCGAGATTGAACGCCATGGCGCGGCCGGGCAAAACCCCGGCGGCGAAATCGTGCATGCGATCGATCAAATTGCCGATGGTGTCGTTGCGCGCGTCGATCGACCACACCACGTCGCTCATGGTCGTAATCAGCTCGCGGCTCATCGCGCCGATTTTTTGCAAGGAACTTTTGACTTCCTGCGCGTCGGAGCTGTTTTGAATCAGCTCGGAATGCAAAGAAATTTTGGTCAAAGTCGCGCCGATATCGTCGTGCAAGTCGCTGGCAATGCGCACGCGCAAGCGCTCCACTTCCAAAAGCCGGGACACGCGATAACGATAAAGCAGGGCGAGCAGGCCCGCGAACGCGCCCAGAGCCAGCAAGCGAAACCACCACGTTTCCCAAAACGGCGGGGGGATAATGATTTTGACCGCCGCGCCTTCTTCGTTCCACACGCCGTCGCTGTTCGCGCCTTTGACGCGAAAAACATATTCGCCGTGATCGAGATTGGTATAGCTGGCAAAACGCCGGGTTTCCGAGTGAATCCAATCCTGGTCAAAGCCCTCCATTTTATAGGCATATTGATTCTTCACCGGCTGGGTAAAATCCAAAGCGGCAAAATCAAACGAAAAAAAATTTTGCCGATAAGAGAGGGTGATGGATTTGATTTCGGCAATGGCCGTATCCAACGGCGCCTTTTCGTTGAAGACTCTGAACGCCGTCAGCGCGAGTGGCGGCGCGTGCGGATTGTCGCGAATCGCACTGGGAAAAAAACGATTGAGGCCGTTGATGCCGCCGAAATACAACGCGCCGCTGCGGCCGCGATGATAGGCGCCCACGTTGAATTCGTGGCTTTGCAAACCGTCTGTGACATCATAGTTTTTGAACTTTTTCCCCGGCGGCAATTTTTCATTGAATTTCGACAAGCCTTTGTTGGTGCTCAGCCAAAGATTGTCTTCATCATCGCCGAGAATACCGTAGATAAAAGCGTTGGCCAAGCCTTCCTTCTCACTGTAGCGGGTGAAAATTTGCGTTTGCGGATCGAATTTGTTCAAACCCGACACCGTACCGAACCACAATGAGCCGTGGCGGTCTTCATAAATCGAGGCTACGGCATTATGGCTCAAGCTGTTTGGGTTTTGCAGATCATGTTTGAAAACGAAAAATTTTCCGGAGCGCGGATCAAAACGATTGACGCCGCCGGTATAAGTTCCAACCCAGAATATGCCGCGCCGGTCTTCGTAAATCGAGAGGATATTATTGTCGCTGAGGCTGCCGGGGTCGTTTGGTTTGCGGCGGTAATTCAAAAAGCTTGTACTCGTGGAATCGAAAAGGCCGAGGCCGCCGATCGTTCCCACCCACAAACGTCCGGCGCGGTCTGTGTAAAGCGTCGAGACAAAATTGTGGCTCAAGCTGGCCGTGTCCGCGGGATCGTGAACGTAGCGTGTGGAAAAAATTTTTTGCCGGCCGCGAAAATCGCAGCGCACTAATCCACGCGCGAAAGTGCCAATCCAAAGCGAGCCATTGCGGTCTTCATGAATCGCTTTGATGTAATTTGATCCCGCTTTGCTCTTTGCGCCCGGTTCATATTGGAAATGCTCCAGGGCTTGGGTTTGAGCGTTCAGGCGATCTACGCCGGCGTCCGTGCCGATCCAAAGATCCTGGTTGCGCGCCTCCCAAATCGCGTTCACATTGGGGTGCGACAAACTGGCCGGGTTTGCGGGGTCGTGCTGTATGCGCGCGAATTTTTGAGGATGAGGAATGATCTTGTTCAATCCCACCATGGTGCCGGCCCAAAGATTGCCGGTGCGATCTTCATATAAAGTGTAAATCCGATCGTGACTGAGGCTGGCCGGATTTTGCGCCTCATTTTTATAGATCGAAGCCTTTCCGGATTTCAGATCATCCCGGCGCAAACGGTGCAAGCCGCCGCCAAAAGTGCCGATCCACAGCGTGCCCGCCTGGTTTTGTTTCGCCGCCAAAACGGCAAGCACGGTATTGTGATGAGTACCGGCCTTGTCGGGCTCGGGTTGATAAGGAATAAATTTGGGCGCGGCGCGATCTTCGTGCGCCAAGCGGCACAAGCCGCCGCCATAGGTACCGATCCATAGATCACCGGCCTCATCTTCACAAAGCGCCGTGACGTTGTCGGAGCTCAAGCTCCACGACTGCGCCGTATCGTGCCGATAATGCGTGAACGTTGCCGTGGCCGGATCAAACCGGTTCAAGCCACTGCCCAGGGTGCCGATCCAAAAAACGCCGGTGCGATCTTGCAGCATGACGGTGACATAATTACTGCTCAGACTGTGCGGATTTTTCGGCTGATGTTGAAAATGCGTAAAGTGCGCCGCATCGGCATTGTTCTTTTTTGTGGAAGTATCGGGGCCATCCTGCGAGCGCAATCGGCATATGCCGCCGCCATAGGCGAGAACCCACAACGTGCCGGAGTGGTCTGCCATAATGTAGCGCACGTCGTTTTGGCAAAGGCTGTGGGGGTTTTTCGGATCGTTTTGAAAGCGCGTAAATTTTTCCCGGGCGCGATCAAAAAGATTCAAACCGTTTTTGGCGCCGATCCAAAGCCTGCGCCCGCGGTCTTCAAAAACCGTTTGGATGAGATTGTCGGAGATGGAGGAGGAATCCGAAGCATCATGGTTATAGACGGTGAAGCCATAGCCATCATACTTGTTCAAACCGTCTTCCGTGCCGAGCCACAAAAAGCCCTGGTAGTCCTGCACAATCGCGCGCACGCTGCTTTGCGACAGGCCCTGCTCCGTGGCAATGCGCTCAAAAGATAGGTCGCTGCTTTGCGCATGAAGGCTGCCGGAGAAAAGTAAAGCTCCGAGGATGCCGGAAAAAATTGCAGTGCAAGGTAAACGCATAATGCGGCCCGGTTTAAATCGGCACAGAAAAAAATCAAGAATGCCGGTGGTACGAGCAAAAAGGCAACATGCCACTGCTGCTGCAGCCACCGCGCTATTTTTTCTTCCTGATTTTCGCGCGCAGCTCCTCTTGCGTTTTGTCGCGCAAATAATCCACCAAAGCTTGCAGAGAAGGATCTACCACCGGATCGGCGGCGCGCACCGTGTAACTTTCCTCTTCGGTTTCGATGGTGATGGTGTAGCGGTGATAATCCGCACCATGGGTGGTGATTTTTTTCTCTTGCGTTACTTCCACGGCCTGCACCAATTTCTGCAAATGCTTGACCTCGGCCGGCGGCAAATCCTCGCTGTTGATCGTGGTCGGCCGGCTCAAGCCGGGCAAATAGGCAAAGCCGCCTTCGGCTTTAAAATGAATACGCATGTTCGTCTCCTCCGCATGAAATAGTAATGCCTCAAGTTACGTGGGGTAGCGCAGGCCTCCTTGCCTGCAGTCAGGATGACTGCGCTACGTTTTTTACACGCAACTATGGGTTGCATGAAATCTTCAATTCAGCTTGACACCCACTTGCGTCCAAACTTCGCGCACGGCCTTGGCTTCCACGCTCAGAGCGCCGTACAAACGCTCGGCGTTGAACAGCGTGGAGCGCGCGAAGCGTTGAAAGCCGGTGTTCGGCCGCACTTTTGAATCGCGCAGGGTTTCATACCAAATGCGCCCGGCTTTCTCCCACGCGTAACCGCCGAGGTGCGTGGCCAGCAAATAAAACGCATGATTCGGAATGCCGGAATTGATGTGCACGCCGCCGTTATCATCATACGTGCGCACGAAATCCTTCACGTGCTTGGGTTGCGGATCTTTGCCTAACACCGGATCGTCGAAGGCCGAGCCGGGGTCCTTCATCGAACGCAACGCCACGCCGGCAATCTCTTTGGTCAACAATCCCGCGCCGATCAGCCAGTCCGCCTCCTGCGCTTTTTGCTTGCGGCAATATTGTTTCACCAGCGCGCCGAAAACGTCGGACAGGGATTCATTGAGCGCGCCGGGTTGAAAAAAATAAACCAGGCGCGCTTCATCTTCGGTCACGCCGTGTGCGAGCTCATGCGCGATCACGTCGAGCGCGGAGGTGAAGCGGTTGAAAATGAAGCCGTCGCCGTCGCCGAACACCATGCGCTGGCCGTCCCAAAAAGCATTGTTATAGTCGCGGCCAAAATGCACCGTCGCCGGCAACGCCATGCCCTCGTCATCCAGCGAATTGCGCTCGAAAATTTCCCAAAAGAAATCGAACGTGGCGCCCAAGCCGTCATAAGCCTCGTCGGCCGCAATATCGCCGGTGGCCGCGTCGCCTTCCTCGCGCACCAATTTGCCCGGCAGATTTTGCTGGTATCTCGCGTCGTAAATCAGGCGTTGTTTGCGGCCTTCGAGGGGCAAGGCCATGGTTATGACACGCGCCGGCGCTTTGGGCATGTATTGTGCGGCCCGGAGCGAGCGGAGCGTGGCGTCGGTCGCGAGGGTGTTAATGGCTTCGGCGCGTTGTTGCGGCGAGCCGTTGCGCGCGATGTTGCGCAAAATGAACGGCGGTAAAATGCAATGAAGCGAATGGCGGTGGAAAACTTTACTGCTCATGAAAACGTGCCTCCGAGGCAATAATGATTTTAAGCAAGCGCAAGCCCCCATCGCATGAAACTCGTCCTATTTCGCGACGGCGCCGCAACTTGACGGTCATGCCAAAAATAACATTTGGCGGCTAAAAATAAAGCAAAACTTTTGTGGCTTTTGCAGCGTATTTTGCAAGCAGTTCATGCTACACAACGCGAGCCGCAACCCAAAGGCTTTTGGACACAGATCAACACAGATTCACTCAGGTTTTTATCGGCGTGAATCTGTGAAATCTGCGTCCAGAAATCTTTGCTGCTCCTGCGCGATTTGCGCCATATGCTCGATCTTGCCCACGTCGCGCCAGTAGCAATCTTCCATGCGAAAAGCGCGAATGCCAGCGCCGGTGCCGGAAAGCCGCAAATAAGTTTTGAGAATGGAGAACGAACCCTCTTCCGTCATTTGCTGCAACAAGGCCGGCGAAATGACATGAATGCCGTTGAATGCCAGCTCGACGGCCTCGCCTACCGGCGTGCGCGACCAGGTCACACGATTTTTCTGCAACGATTTCCAGCCGCAGAGCTGGCCGGCGCCATCGAAAATCAAATAGCGCGAAGTCTGCCGCTTTTGCACCGCCAGCGTTGCCAATGCTGCGCCGGCTAGATGCTGCCGGTAAATTTCTTTTAGATCGAGAGCGCTGATCACATCGACATTGTGCACGAAAAACGGCTGCTCATCATTAAAAAAAGACGAAGCTTTTTTCAAGCCGCCGCCGGTGTCGAGCAGGATTTCTTCGTGAGAAAGCGCAATGCGAATGCCGAAATGCGATTGCGCTTGCAAGAAAGAAGCGATCTGCTCTGCAAAGTGATGCACGTTGATGATGAGGTCGGTCACGCCTGCCGCCAGCAAACGCCGCACAACGATTTCGAGCAAAGTCACACCGTTAATTTCCACCAAAGCTTTGGGCTTCATATCCGTCAGCGGCCGCAGCCGCGTGCCCAAGCCGGCGGCGAAGATCATGGCTTTCATTATTTATTTGACCGGCTTTTCCAATTCACGATGCACGACCCCGGCATCCACCTGATATTTTTCGCGCAGATGTTTGGCCAGCATGTTGGCGCAATAAACCGAGCGATGCTGGCCGCCGGTGCAACCGAACGCGACGGAAAGATCGGTGAAGTTGCGGCGGCGATAATTTTCCACGGTTTGGTCGATCAAGTCGCGCACGTGCGTCATGAAATGATGCACGCCGGTTTCGTTTTCCAAAAAGCGAATCACGGGCTCGTCGTTGCCGGTGAGCCGGGCAAATTTCTCCCGCCGTCCGGGATTGGGCAGCGCCCGGCAATCGAATACGAATCCGCCGCCGTGCCCGGCGTCATCTTTGGGGAAACCATTTTTATAAGAAAAGCTTTGAATGCGTACGGTCAATGCGAGCTGCACGTTGCCCAATTCGCGCAAGGCGGAAGAACGAACCAGGCGATGCATCACCTCCGTCAAAGCCGGCAAAGCAAGAGGAAACTCGGCCGCGCGCAGAAGATATTCCAAATTGCGAATGGCATAAGGCACGCTTTGCAAGAAGTGCGTCTTGCGTTCGTAAAACCCGCGAAAGCCGTAAGCGCCCATGGCCTGCATCAGGCGAATCAGCACGTAGCCGTAATAATGCTTTTTAAATTTTTCGCGTGCGACGGGCGCCAGTTCCTGCGCCGCGTCGAGATAAAGCTCCAGCAATTCCTCGCGCACTTCAAAAGGAATGTCGGCCTTGGCGTCGAACAACAGTGAAGCCACATCGTATTGCAGCGCGCCGCGCCGGCCGCCTTGATAATCGATGAACCACGGTTCGCCCTCGCGAATCATGATATTGCGCGATTGAAAATCGCGATACAAAAAATAATCCTGTTCCGCTTCCAGCAAAAAATTGACGAACGCGTTGAAATCATCCTCCAGCGCCTGCTCGTTGAAAGAAACTTTGGCGAGCTTGAGAAAATAATATTTGAAGTAATTCAAATCCCACATCATGGATTGCCGGTCGAATCGCCCGCGCGGATAGCACCAGGAATAATCCAAATCTTTTCCGGCTTTGATTTGAAAATGCGGCAGCAGCGCAATCACTTTGCGATATAACGCGAGCACCCGGTGGGAAAAAGCGCTCTGTTCGCGCTCGGCGCTGATGACACCAAACAGCGTGTCTTCGCCCAAATCTTCTTCAAGGTAAACGCCGCGCTCCAAATTTTCCCGGTAAATCTCGGGCACGGGCAATTGCCAGCGGCGAAAATGCCGCGAAAAAACCAAAAACGCCGTGTTCTCCGCGCGGTCTGCATTGTAAATGCCGATGGCAGTTCCGGCTTCACCCTGCAAACGAAAAATTTTGCGGTCCGAGCCGTGCGCTTGCAATTCCACCGTGCGCGAAGGCGGCGCGCCGGCATGATGCTCGTAAAGAATCGCGAGATCCGTCAAAAATTCCATGGAGGCGGAAAATATTTAGTCTTTTTGTGATTCACGTCCGCTAGAGGTCTGCAGAATCGCGTGGGAGGAAAATAGAAGTTGCCCGCCAGAAAAGCAAGCGAACCCTCGTCAAAGTTTTGGTTGACAGGCCGTCGTGTTCATGTTATATTCGTATGAAGTTTGAAAATCAAAATGGACAATCTAAGAGTCATCCTTACAGGATGACATGAAGATGGCCATTCATTGCCGAACGTGATCGTCAAAATTCATTAGGATATTTCAACGTCTTTCCGATCTGAAGCAATCACTCCACTCATTAAAGAGGTCATCACCTCATGGCAAAGCACGATCAAGAAATCGATCCCAACAAAAGAAAAAGCGTGTTGAAGGCGAAAAACGCCGACCGCGCCATGGACAACATGTTCCGCATCGTCCTGACGAATCATTTTCAGCTCAGCGCCATGGCCGATACCAAAGCCAACATGCTGATCACCGTTTGCGCGTTGATTCTCAGCCTTTCCCTCGCCAACATCACCGATCCCTCTTTGTTTCCCACCATTGTGTGCATGGGACTGACCTGCGTCGGCACGATTTTGTTGGCGGTTTACGCCACCATGCCGAATTTGCCGCCGCGTCTGGCGCCACCGATCAATCCGCGCGCGCCCAATTTCAATCTCATTTTTTTTGGCCATTTCAGCCAGCTCGATTTTGAAACTTTTTTTCGCGAGATCGAACAAGTGGTGAATGACCGCGCGTTGGTGTATGAATCATTGGCGAAAGATTTGTATCGCCTTGGCAAAGTTTTGAGCGAGCGCAAATATCGTTTCGTGCGCTACAGCTACATGACGTTCATGGCCGGCTTGGTGATCAGCATTCTGGTGCTCATCATCAGCATGTCTGTGCCCGCGGAAATGCCGGCTTCATCCACGACCCCTTGAGTGCATGAAACAATAGCTCGGCTTCTGTCATTTTGTAAAAATCTTTTTAAGCACAGGGAGAATGCCCATGGGGGGTATTGTGCTTGATGCTCAAAAAGATCCTCACAGGATGACATTTCAAGAGTTCCCGATCGCGATTGTCAAAACTTATCAAAATGACAAAAACGATTTGCCGGTACGCTCAAATGAAAAAACGAAATAAGCGCCATGCCTTTATTCGACACGTTTGAAAATATTCTCGCCCGCACCTATTTCAACAATACGATTGGCGCCTGGCTAGGCGCGCTGTCGGCGGCTTTGGCCACCCTGCTTTTTGTCTGGATGCTGCGTTTGATCATCAAAAGGCGTGTGCTCGTTTTTGCGCAAGCCACGGCCACACCAATCGACGACGCCATCGTCGCTATGCTGCAGCATACGCGCCCGTTTTTTCTATTGGCCCTGGCACTTTTTGCCGGCTCGCGGCCGCTCACTTTGCCGGAGCGCGTCGATACGTTCATTCATCATCTCGTCATCATTCTCACCTTACTGCAAGTCGGCATTTGGGGACATCATTTTATCACGCTCTCGGTGCGAGGCTACGTGCGGGAGCGCATGGCCGAAGATGCAGCGAGCGTGACTTCCATTACCGCACTTGGCTTCGTGGGCCACATCGTGCTGTGGGCAGTAATGCTGCTGCTGGCCCTGGATAATTTGGGCGTGAACATCACCGCGCTGATTGCGGGACTCGGCATCGGCGGCATTGCGGTTGCGCTTGCCGCGCAAAATATTTTGGGAGATTTGTTCGCCTCGCTGTCGATCGTGATGGACAAGCCCTTCGTGCTCGGCGATACGATATTTGTCGATGAGCTCACCGGCACGGTGGAGCACATCGGTTTGAAAACCACGCGGCTGCGCAGCATTTCCGGCGAGCAGTTGATTTTTGCGAACAGCGATTTATTGCAAAGCCGGATTCGCAACTTCAAACGCATGAGCGAGCGCCGCGCGCTATTCACGATCGGCGTCGTCTATCAAACGCCCGAAGAAAAGCTGTCCCAAATTCCGCAAATGATCAAAGAAATCATCGCAGCGCAACCGCTCACGCGCTTCGACCGTGCGCATTTCAAATCTTTCGGCGATTTTTCATTGAATTTCGAAGCAGTATATTTTGTGTTGAGCCCGGATTACGCGGTTTTCATGGATACCCAACAAGCCGTCAATCTCACGCTCTTTCGCCGCTTCGCGGAGGAGGGTATTGAGTTTGCGTATCCCACACAGACGGTTTATGCGGCGAAGGAAAAATTAGCGTAACTTTGAATTTGCGTGTCGCGCCTTCTGTTTTGTTTCGCAGCAACTGTTGAAGAAGCCTATTGAGGTAGTCGTTACTTGATGATCGCAAAACAAAGATTTTGTTTTTCCTGAAATATTGTTATACTGGCATTGTAGGCATAGCCTAAAAAGCCGTATTGGTAACACCACGCAAAGGGTGAGAGAATATGGCGAGAAATTTTTTATCCCTTAGCCCGGCAATTGCAATGGCATAATCCATAGGGCCTGAGTACAGCCTTGAAGGCGTGCTCAGGCCTTTTTATTTGCTTTGGTTCATCCGGCTCAAGGAGGTCGATGATGAAACTATTAAGGATTGCGCAGGTGCCGCCGATTGTCGTCGCACCGCACGACAACGTGCAAATGGCGGTGGAAAACATGTGCGCGGAGAGAGTGGGCGCCGTGGCTGTGGTCGAGGACGGGAAGTTGATCGGCATCTTTACCGAACGTGATCTCATGAGGCGCGTCGTACGATCCGGCCTCAATCTGCATGAAACCGCGGTTGCAGAGGTGATGACTCGCGATCCGTTCGTGGCGCCCGCCGAGATGGAAGCGAGCGATGCCTTCGAGTTCATGACCGACAAGCATTTGCGCCATTTGCCCATCACCGATCAATCCGGCGAATTGCAGGGCATGCTGTCGGTGCGCCACCTCATGCGCCATATTGTCGAGCATCTTTCACATGAATTGGAAGGCATGAATGCTTATTTTAGCGCGGATGGCCCGGGCGGAGGCTGAGGCAAACAAATGATATCTTCGTTGTTTAACTGCAAAGCTATCACGGTCGTGCGCCCACAAGGGCTGATGCCAATGATTTCGATTCCATTAGTGCTCCACTCGAAATGATCGCGCCAATTTTGTATGCGTGGATTGAAAAATGCGGCACGTCTTTTCGTGATGGGATCAATCGCTTGAATACGGTCACGCTTGAACTCATTGCAGCGATGACAGGCAAGGCATAGATTGGCGAGAGTTGTTTTGCCGCCTCGGGCGCGCGGGATAATATGTTCGATTTCAAGTGGCATCCCCATAAGAATTTCGGAGCTTCGACAATAGGCACATCGGCGATCACTCGCGGTACGCAACTGGCGTCGTAATGCAACTGGCACGTAGCCCGAACTCATGTCCCATTTTCCAGATCAGCCAGCGAGGGGATGCGATGGGCGCGCCACTTGAGCAATAAAAAAGCGTATGCTTTCCGCAACATGACGAGATCTGCAGACGAGCGTAATGCCGCCAACGCTTTTCGCTCACTCGTAGTCAATATGCCAGCGCTATTTTTGAGCAAAAGTCGATGCAATTGTTTTTGTAATTTCACCTCGACGTTGCCATGCGCAATTACCTTCAATTTCTCATCGCTGAGCTTTTCCAAAGTGCGCAGATCCTGTCTGTATGGCGCGGGGATCACATCAAAAAGGGGAGGCAAAGTCTCTTGCACACTTTGCGCAGCCAATTCATGAACGGACCTGCCGGCGCTGGCTGCAGCGTGTTTGAGGCGGCGATAGATTTTTTCAGGTAAAGAGATCGTGAGTGTTTGCATAAAATCAAATATATTGAAAGTTCGTACAAAATCAAGCGTGGCTTCGCATTTATGTAGACGCGAGCATAAATCTGGCTCGCTTGCAACTCAACGCTTGACTTTTTTGGGGCGCCCGGTCTTCTTTCTTGAAAAGGAGTCTTCCTCCTCTTCCTCCAACGCCAACGCCACGCGCCGCCGTGCGCTCTTTTTCCAGCCGACTTCCTGCTCTTTTTGACCGTGCCAACGCCGCCCATTCATCGGCGCTTCCAAATTCACCGCCACGGTCCGCACTTCGCGTTTGCCGCTCTTGAGAATTTTCGTCAAAAATTGTCCGGTGTATGACTTGGCACTCTGCGCCACTTCTTCGGGTGCGCCTTGCGCGATGATGTAGCCGCCGTTGTCCCCGCCTTCCGGGCCGAGATCGACGAGGTGATCTGCGGTTTTGATCACGTCGAGATTGTGCTCGATCACGATCACGGTGTTGCCCATATCGACCAGGCGATTGAGCACACCCAGCAGCATTTTCACGTCTTCAAAATGCAGGCCGGTGGTGGGTTCATCGAGAATGTAAATCGTGCGGCCGGTTGCGACGCGCGATAATTCGGTTGCCAATTTCACGCGCTGCGCCTCGCCGCCGGATAGAGTCGTCGCTTGCTGGCCGAGATGGATGTAGCCGAGGCCGACGTCGTGCAAGGTTTGCAGCTTGCGCCTGAGTGTCGGAATAGGTTGGAAGAACTCTAGCGCTTCTTCCACCGTCATGTCTAAAACTTCGGCAATGGATTTGCCTTTGTATTTAATCTCCAGCGTCTCACGATTGTAACGCTTGCCTTTGCACACTTCGCAGGTGACGTACACATCCGGCAAAAAGTGCATTTCGATTTTGATGATGCCGTCGCCCGAACAGGCTTCGCAACGGCCGCCTTTGACATTGAAGCTGAAGCGCCCGGGTTTATAGCCGCGAATTTTGGATTCCGGCAGATGTGTGAACAGATCGCGAATCTCGGTAAACAATCCCGTGTACGTCGCGGGATTGCTGCGCGGCGTGCGGCCGATCGGCGATTGATCGATGTCAATCACTTTGTCGAGATGCTGCAAACCCATAAGCTGGCGAAATTGCAGCGGCTGTCCTTTGGCGTTATTCAATTCGCGCGCCAGCACGCGATATAAAGTTTCATTGATCAACGTCGATTTGCCCGAGCCCGAAACGCCGGTAATGCAATTGAACACGCCCAATGGAATTTTGAGATCGAGGTTTTTGAGATTGTTGCCTTGTGCGCCCCGCAGTTCCAAAAAACTGCCGTTGCTCTTGCGCCGCAAAGCAGGAATGGGAATGTAACGCCGGCCCGAAAGATAATCGCCGGTCAAAGATTTTGGATTGCTTTCCACTTCTTGCGGCGTGCCCACGGCCACCACCGTGCCGCCGTCTTTGCCCGCGCCCGGACCAAGATCGATCACCCAATCCGCTGTTTCAATCGTTTCTTGATCGTGTTCAACGACAATCACGGTGTTGCCGAGGTTGCGCAAATGCATGAGCGTGTCAATCAGTTTGCGATTGTCGCGCTGATGCAAACCGATGGAAGGCTCATCCAAAATATAAAGCACGCCCACCAGCTGTGAGCCGATTTGCGTGGCGAGGCGAATGCGTTGCGCCTCGCCGCCGGAAAGCGTGCCGGCATCGCGGTCGAGCGTGAGATAGTCCAAGCCCACGTTGACCAAAAAGCCCATGCGCTCGCGCACTTCTTTCATGATTTGATGCGCGATGGTTTTTTCCCGTGCCGTTAAATTCAGGCCGGCAAAAAAATCATTGGAAGCTTTCACGGTTTTGCGCGTGAGGTCGTGAATGCTGAGCTCGCGAATTTTCACCGCCAAAGCTTCGGGTTTCAAACGCGCGCCTTTGCAGGTGGGACACGGCCTTTTGTTCATGTAGCCTTCGATCCACGAGCGAATCCATTGCGAATCGGTTTGCAAATAGCGCCGCTGCATGTTCGGAATCACGCCTTCGTACTTGCCGGAAAATTGCGCCGACATTTTGCCGTTTTCGCGCGCATACACGAAACGCATTTCGCGGTCGCCGGAGCCGTAGAGCACGACGCGCTGTTGCTCTTTCTTGAGCTTCTCCCAGGGCGTGTCCATGGAAAAGCCAAATTCCTTGGCCACCGTTTTAAGCTGACCGAGATACCAGCCTTCGAAATTATCGCCCCAGGTCGAGATCGCGCCTTCGTTAATGGCAAGCTTGGGATCAGGCACGACCATTTCGGCATCGACTTCCATGGTCGAGCCCAGGCCATTGCAGGTTGGGCACGCGCCGAAGGGCGAATTGAACGAGAACAAACGCGGCGCCAATTCGCCCACGGAAATGCCGCAATCCACGCAGGCAAAGTGCTCGGAGAATAAAATTTCTTTCTCGCCAATCACATCGATCAAGATCAAACCCTCAGCCAAATGCAATGCGGTCTCCAGCGAATCCGTCAAGCGCGTTTTGATGCCGGGTTCATTCACGAGACGATCAACGACGATTTCAATATTGTGCTTTTTGTTTTTGTCAAGCTTGATCTCGCTATTTAAATCTTTCACCGCGCCATCGACGCGCACACGCACGTAGCCGTCGCGGCGCGCAGTATCGAAGATTTCACGATATTCGCCTTTGCGGCCGCGGATCACCGGCGCCAGCACCTGAAACTTTGCGCCTTGCGGCAATACGAGAATGGCATCGACCATTTGCTGCACCGTTTGCCGTTCGATGATCTTGCCACAATTATAGCAATGCGGCACGCCGATGCGCGCAAACAACAAACGCAAATAATCATAAATCTCGGTCACGGTTCCGACGGTCGAGCGCGGATTGCGGCTGCTGGTTTTTTGTTCGATGGAAATCGCGGGCGAAAGACCCTCGATGTAATCGAGATCGGGCTTTTCCATCAAACCCAAAAATTGGCGGGCATAGGCCGAAAGCGACTCGACATAGCGGCGCTGGCCCTCGGCGTAAATCGTATCGAATGCCAGCGAAGATTTGCCTGAGCCGGACAGCCCGGTGATCACCACCAATTTATTGCGCGGAATCTCGACGTCGATATTTTTGAGATTGTGCTCCCGTGCACCTTTAACGATGAGGTATTCTTTTTCAGCCATGGTTGTGAAGATTTGAAAGTTGTAATGTCACATCTTGAGAGGACAAAAATATTAAATGTCATTCTGGAAGAATCTTTTTAAGCATTAGCATAGCGCTGAAAGTACATTCCCAGTGCCCAAAAGGATTCCTCCAAATGACAGGGGGCAATTGGCTTCTTTTGACGATTGCAAAACGGCGAGAAATATAAGAAGAAAAATTTGGAAAGCAAATGGGGGATTTTAACAAGCAGCATGCTATTCCGTTTGAAGCGCATTCAGATCATAGGCTAATCATCTCGGCGTAAATGCGAGCACGCAACTCTTTGCGCACGGCGGCAGGCGTGACCAAATCTACTTTTCTTTGCAATTTCTCCTCCAGAAAATTGCCCAATCCGGCCAAATCCAAAAGGGTTGCACCCTGTTGGAAATCGACCAGAATGTCGATGTCACTGTCCTCGCGCTCTTCGCCGCGCGCAAACGAACCGAACACGCCCTTCAAATCAGCTTTGTATTTTTGGTGGGCATCGGTTTTTGTCGCAGTAAGAGTTTCCAGAATTTTCGTCCAACTCATACTCGTCTCGACTCCGTTCTGCCGTAACAGAAAAGCCATGCCGGCATGATTTCCAATCTGCTTCATTCAAACTTGCATAAATGACGATCAATGTAAGAAGAAAAATTTGGAAAGCAAATGGGGGATTTTTCCGAAACGCTCGATGCCGCGGAGGGGAGGCTGAAAAAGCGGTTGGATTAAATCGGTGAATTTCTTATGCTTTCCCTCAATGCTGTAGCATAACTTAATCCCGAGGTGCAGAAATGTCCTACGCAAAAGTTGCGGACCTGAGCATTGATGATTTCAAAAGTTTGATCAGAGAAACCGTCTCTCAAACGATAATCGATATGCTCAATAATCCTGACGAGGGCTTGGAGCTGCGCGAGGATTTTAGCGCCAAGCTTCGCCAATCACTGGCGGAAGTACAGACCGGCGGCAAAACGATACCGGCGCATGAAGTTGCGGCCAAGCTCGGATTAGAGTGGTAACATGTATCAAGCTGAATTAACGGCTGATGCTGAAGCTGATTTGGCGCGATTGGATAAGATCATCGCTCAGCGGGTTCTTAAAAAATTGCGCTGGTTAGCAGAGAACTTTGAGGCCGTCAAGCACGAAGCCTTGACCGGACAATGGGAAGGCGTATTCAAGCTGCGCGTCGGCGATTATCGTGCGCTTTATACTTTTGACTCTGCCCCGCAAAGAATTATAGTACACTTCGTCAGGCATCGTCGCGAAGTTTATAAGACGAAATAAATATCTCAACTGTCCGGACGGTTCTTGATGGGGATATTCCATGCCCAAAATCTTCATCAGCTACAACCACAAAAACGCCGATTGGGTAAGAACCTGGCTCGTGCCCAAGCTCGAAAGCCACGGTGTGCCGGTGCATGTCGATTACCGCGATTTTGAAATTGGCGTGCCGAGTGTGATCAACATGGAGCGCGCGGTGGAGCAATGCGCTAAAACCATTTTGGTGTTCACGCCCGATTGGGTCAACAGCGAATGGACCCAGTTCGAAAGTCTCATGCTGCAGACCGAAGATCCCATTGGCTTGCGAAAAAGAACCTTGCCGTTGATGCTCATCGAGTGCACGTTGCCCTCACGTTTGAAGATTTTTACTTATGCCGATTTCAAAAACAAAAATGATTGGGAGGCTCAATTAGAAAGACTGATTTCACAAGTTCAAAAAGATTTTGCCGCGCCTGCGCCCACTCTTCCGCACTATCCGCCGCTGCTCGCCGAGCACATCTACATGAAGAACTGGCTCAGAACCGAGTTCGAACTCTTCGGCAGGCAAAAAGAACTGGCCCGGCTTGATCAGGCTTGGAAATCCGCTGATACCAACGTCATCAGTTTTGTCGCGTTCGGCGGCGTGGGCAAAACCACGCTGGTCAATAAATGGCTGGAGAAAATGCGCTGGGACAATTACCGCGGCAGCCAAAAAGTTTTCGCCTGGTCGTTTTACAGCCAGGGCACGAACGAGCTGGTCACCTCCGCGGATGTGTTCATCAATGCCGCACTGCAATGGTTCGGCGACCAAAATCCACTCGTGGGCACGCCGTGGGACAAAGGCAAGCGGCTGGCAAATTTGATTCGCCGACAAAAAACCTTGCTGCTGCTCGACGGGCTGGAGCCGCTGCAATCCGGCCACGATATTGAAAAGGGTAAAATCAAAGACGCGGCATTGAGCACGCTGGTGACGGAGTTGGCCAAAAACAATAACGGCTTGTGCGTCATCACCACGCGCGAAAATGTCGCCGAGATCGACCGTTACGCCGCTTGGTGCGAACAAATCAATTTGGAGCACATCTCGCCGGAAGCGGGTTGCGCGTTGTTGCGGGTGCGGCGCGTGCAGGGCACGGACGAGGAGCTGGAACGTTTGAGCGGCGCTTTTGGCAACCACGCCCTGGCCCTCACACTGCTGGCCGAATACCTGCGCCAGTTTGAAGGCCACCCGGCGGAAAAGGGTTTTGCCATTCCCGACCTTGAGGTGCCCGAGGCCAAAGGCCGGCATGCGCGCCGTTTGATGGAGGCGTTTGCGCAGCAGTTTGGTAACAGCGCAGAGCTGGAATTATTGCAGGTCTTGGGCCTGCTCAACCGCCCTGCGCCGCGAGAGGCCATTGCGCGAGTTGTGCAAGCCCCAGCGATTTCCGGATTGACGGACCGTCTTGCCAAACTTAGCGAGGCCGAGTGGCTGCGTTTGCTGCACAAGCTGCGCGACGTAAAATTACTGGCCCGCGAATACCAGCACCGCCCGGACACGTTGGACTGCCACCCGCTGGTGCGCGAGCATTTTGGCGAAAAACTCCGCCAGCAAAACCTGGCCGCTTGGAAAGAAGCGCATGGCCGGCTTTATGAATATTACAAAAAACTGCCTGCCAAAGAATTACCCGATACGTTGGAGGAAATGGAGCCACTGTTTGCGGCCGTGGCGCATGGGTGTCAAGCGGGGCGGCATGAAGAGGCGTTTTTTGACGTTTATTGGGAGCGAATTTCAAGAGAGGCCGAAACCTTTGTCGTTAAGAAGCTCGGTGCCTTTGGTTCTGACTTGGCTGTTCAATCGAACTTCTTTAAACTTCCGTGGAGCCAGCCAGCGACCAACTTAACTATCACCGCTCAAGCTGCAGTGCTTAGTTGGGCTGGCTTTGCCCTGCGGGCGCTGGGTCATCTGGCGGATGCTATTCTGCCCATACGGGCAGCACTTCAGATAGCAAATGATCGAGATGATTGGAAAGCAGTAGCAATTTGTAACGAAAATCTTAGCGAACTTTATTTAACGTTGGGAGAGCTCTCCAAAGCTGTAGCATCGGCAAACCAGAGTGTGAAATATGCTAACCGCAGCGGTCTCCAAGGTTTGAGAGCGAAGTATGATACTACTTTGGCTGATGCGCTGCATCAATCCGGTGAGCTAATCGAAGCACAGAAAGTATTTCTTGAAACCGAGGGCATGCAACGGCTGAGGCAGCCAGAGTACCCTTTTCTCTATTCCTTGCCAGGGTTTCGATTCTGCGATCTATTGTTGAGTCAAGGACAATATCGGGAAGTACAAAAGCGCGCTCGTCAAAGTTTGGAATGGGCAATTCAAAATAATCTGAGCTTACTCACACTCGCGTTGGACAAACTCTCCCTCGGTCGCGCCTTTCTGCTTCTCGCCTTGAGCGAAGCCGAAGGGCAGGTCCAGTCTCTCAACCAAGCCCGAGATTATCTGCAGCAAGCCGTGGCAGGCTTGCGGGATGCTGGAACACAGCATGAATTACCGCGTGGTTTAATTGCACGCGCCGCCTGCTATCGCGTGCAAAATGAATTTGCCCCAGCCTTGGCCGATCTCGAAGAAGCGCGAGAAATTGCCGAACGCGGGGAGATGAAATTGTATTTGGCGGATTATCATTTGGAGGCGGGGCGTTTGAACATCAAAGAGCAAAAAGAAAACAGCAAAGAGCAAGCGGAAGAGCATCTTGCCATTGCGAAAGAGATGATCGAGAAGATGGGCTACGGCCGGCGCAAGCCGGAGGTGGAGGAGTTGCAACGCGCGCTTTCCTCACTTGGAAAAAGCGCTTGAATTTGCGGCGCGCAATTGGTATCGTGCTTCACAGTTAATAGAGTCGACTCCTGCTATCTTCAAAAATAGGTGCCCCATGCCGATAGCGCTTATGATCGAATACCCCGAGTTGCTGCCCGAGGCTCTGCAAAAGACCAAAACGGAATTTGAGCACGAAGCCAAGATGGCAATGGCCGTCAAGTTGTTTGAGATGAAGCGGCTTTCTTCGGGCATGGCTGCTGCTTTGGCGGGCGTGGATCGCGTCACGTTTCTGTTGAGTTTGCACCGTTACGGCTCGCCCATGATCGATTTGGAGGAGGACGAGTTGCAAGCAGATCTGCAAAATGCCTGAACTGAAAGAGATCGTCATCAATACGAGTCCCTTGATTGCCATTGTCGCAGCTCTTAGCGATCTTGAGATTCTTCGCTCGCTTTATAAGAATGTCTTCGTCACCCACGAGGTCAGCCAAGAAATCCTCACCGGCGGCTGCGAAGGATTTGCCGTCGAAGCTTTCGAGAAAGCGGCTTGGCTCAACAAACTTTCCAATCCTCTCGAAATCTCTCCCTACCTAAAAAACTCACTCGATCACGGGGAAGCCTCGGTTATTCAACTCGCCCTGAATAAAAAGATTCAAACGGTTTGCATAGATGAGACGATGGGACGGCGAATTGCCAAGTTGAGCGGTCTAACGGTGACCGGCTCAATCGGCGTTCTGCTGCGCGCCAAAAAGGAGGGATTGGTTGAGCGAGAAAGTTGTCCGCTTTGCGTTGCAACAGGCCGGCGAAAGCCCGAAGGGATGATCGAACAAATGGGCTACAGCCGCCGCAAACCAGAGATGGAGGAGTTGACGTTGCAATTGCAATCCATGCGTTGATCTCGCATCATTAGCCCCCGCAGCACGACATACAGCTTGCATCTCTTGCTCGCGCAGTGCTAAATTGTTTCAAACAGAAAGGTGAACAATCATGTTGAAACCAATTCAAGTTCGCGCGCTGCCGCACCACCGCATTTACATCAAATATAACGATGGCGCGCAGGGTGAAGTAGACTTGTCCGATTTGGTTGGGCAAGGTGTTTTTACGGCATGGCAGGATGAGCTTTTTTTCAATCGCGTCCATCTCGGTTCGGGCCGGCAAATTCGCTGGAGCGATGAAATCGAATTATGCCCGGACGCCGTCTATATGCGTCTAACCGGCAAAACGCCGGAAGAATTATTTCCGCAGCTCAAACGCGAGTTGGCGTATGCCTGAGCTTTGCCGGTTTTATGGGATCGTCATCCGGATGTATCTCACCGATCACCCTCCACCGCATTTCCACGCCGAGTATGGCGAGTATGAAGCTTTGATCGCCATTGCAGACGGTCGAATCATTGCCGGCAGCTTGCCAACAAGAGCCTTTCATCTCGTTAGAGAATGGGTCGCTATTCACAGAGATGAATTAGAAGACTTGTGGCAAATTGCCCGGCAATCGAAGCCCCTGCGCAAGTTAGAACCCCTTGAATAGCTGATTTCATTGTCCCTCTTGCAGAGCGCTCACCTCTCGTCAATAAACCGCGTCAGCGGTGACATGTCACGCCGCCGGCGTTTCACCTGAAGAGGAGAAGATGGTTCTATAAACATGCCATCCCTGCCGGGATTGGGTGAATCACATTTCGGAAAAAATAGGGTGGGATTAAACGGATTTTGCTTGAAGATCGCGGTCTTTTTTGCGGCTTTGCGCTGGATCTTTTTGTCGAGCGCGTTGAAAAGTTCGTCGAAGGTTCGGGTCGTGACAATTTGCATCATTCGTTCACAAGCTCGAACAAGCTATTTCTTTTCGTGATTCGTCCGGCCCGATGATCTTTTTCAGATCCACGTAGTTGTTCGGGAAAATCTTTCCGAAAAAATCCAAACGTATTGCAGAAACGTTCAAGCTCGTCACGGCTAGTTTCAATCCGGATTTTGCCGTTCTTTGTTCTCGTGACTTCAGCAGCTAACTTTGCCGGCATAAGGCACCTTTTGCTATTCAGTTCTTTAAACAAAGCTATTGAAGAATTGGCGAAGAAGCAACAACAAATTCGGCGCAGCACCCGAGAAGCGCGAGAAATTGTCGAACGCGGCGAGATGAAACGGCTTTCCTCGGGCATGGCTGCTGCTTTGGCGGGCGTAGATCGCGTAACTTTTCCTAAGCTACAGGCTTTTCCCAATCGCCACATACCACCGCATTTGCTGTTTCTTCTCCCCCGGCAAGGGCCGGCTCAACCAAAACGGAAAATAAACCCGCATCGAAAGATTGGCGAGCAATTCACTTCCGAAAAAGCGGGCTTGGCTGTCGCCGAAACCGAGTGCGGCGCCGGCATTGGCGCGGGTGAGTGCAGCAGAGTTGCGTGTGAGCCAGAGCAGGCCGCGATCGTAAAAGCCGAAGAGCTTGAATCCGGCGATCCGGGCGTTAGGGCCGAGTTCGAGATTGAAGGTGGCATATTTTTCAACAAACAGCGGCGTGCCGGCATAGCCGCGCAAATTGCCGCCGCCTTCCACGAGACGGCGCGAAAACGCCGTCCAATCGCCGCCGGTTTTGACTTTGTCGCGGCGAAAGCGCGTGCGAGCGTCTGCGCCCTCGCCGTGAAAAAAATCTTGCAACGGCAAATCATCCGGCCCGAAAGCAGCGCCGGCATTGCCGCGCATTTGCGCTAGCATGCCGAAACGTTGATAATGCGCTTGTGCAGAACCGCTGATTTTGGAAAAATGCCGGTCGCTCGACGGCAAGGCGATTTCTGCACGCCATTGTGTTTCTCCACCAAAACTTTCCTTGCCGAAATGCCCGCCGGCTTGCAAATAAGCAAACGTCATGGTGACGTCTTCCCATTCATCTAATTTGACTTTCCCGGTATCATTAACCAGCTCGCGATAGGTGTAGCCGCGGTCGAGCAAACGCGAATGGTTCACGCCGATTTGCCATTTGGTGCTGCTTGCCGAGACCAGACCGGAGGCCGCTTGCAACTGCAAATGCGCCTCCGCTTCGAAACGGCCTTCCACTTTGCGGGCTAGAAAACCATAGCGATTGCTCACATTTTTTGGGCGCAGCGGGTGATTGTAAGCAATCACGCCGTCAATCTCGTGCGAGAGAAAACCGTAATCGAACTGCAGGGTGAGATTATGATAAAACGCGCGATAGCTGGTTTGCGTGCGCAGGCCGAGACGCAAACCGTCTTGTTTGTTGTATCCGATATTCGGCCGCCAACGCACGAGATAGGCGTCGCCGGGCATATAGACAAAACGCATGAACGGCAAATCCGGTTTGAAGACCAAACGCCGGCGGCCGTTGTTGAGCAGGTTGTTGTCCAGAATTTCATCGTTGGGATCGACCGCCACGCGCCTGGGTTTTTCCGGCGTTTCGAACACGACTTTGCCGGATTCATCTTTGCCATCCCAACGTTGCACCACTTTGCTGCCGTCGCTTTTTTCCAGCTCGACTTCAACCGGCATGATGCCGTCGCCTTTGCGTTTGATTTCGACTGCGGTAACCCACGAGCCGTCGTCAAGCTGGCGCTGCGAGGTCTTGCCCTTTTGATAATCGACGGTGGGCGTCGCATGCAGCCATTGCTGGAAAAACCAATCCAAATCCTGGCCGCTGGTTTCTTCGCAGATCGCAATGAAGGCGGCCTCATCGGCATGCTTGAAGGCCCAGGCTTGATAATAGCGCTGCAAAATTTTGGTGAAAGTGGAATCGCCGGTGACGTAGCGCAACATTTCGTACAGAAGCTCGGCTTTCATGAATGAGTTGGCAAACATGCCCACCGGGTCTTTATATTCGTGTACGGCTTGGGCAATCGGCTCGTTCTGCCCCGAGTTCATATACATGCGGGTGAAATCGCGCAGGAGATTGTTCATGGAAGGCAAAGGATAGAACTTCGCGAACACGCCCAAATCTTTGCGCGCGCTGTCGGCTTCATAACCCAATTTGCCGTGGCGGGTCTCGGAGAAATTTTTGGCAAAGTAAAGCGCCAGGCCGTCGGTCATCCAGCTTTCACGCACGCCGTTGCTGCCCACCATGCCCGGAAAATAAAGCAAGCTGAAGGCATACATCAAATCAAATTCGCCGCTGCCCTCGAGCAACAGCAATGGCGGTTGTGCGGTTTGCCGTCCGGTGGCGGCGACGAGGTTGAGCTGCGGCAAAGGATAGGCGCCGACCTGATCCCTAAAATAGCGCATGACGTTGCCGATTTCTTGCGCGACTTTTTTGGCCCAATGGTTATGTTCCGAAGCGGGATAAAAGAGGTTGAAGTCTTTGCCCGAGGCCGTCATCTGCGCTTGCACGAAAGCCGGGGAGGCACTCCAAATAAAGTTTTGCAGGCGCGGCGCGAAAAAGCGCAGGCGGCGCGGTTGGGCCTGGCTGAGAAGCCGGCGCACTGAATCTTGTTTTGCGGCAACGGCGGTTTCAGTCATCGCCGTATCGACCGCCACTGCCTTCCAACCGGGATCGCCTTCCAGTACTTCGCCCGAAGCCGCGACGATATAATTTCCCGGAATGGTGAGCACGACGTCAAGCCTGGCAAATTCGCTGAACACGCTGTGCGAGCGCATCATAAAATGAAAAGGCTCGGTATGCCAGCCGTTGCGGTCATAAACCGCGACGCGCGGATACCAATCGACAAAATCAATCTGAAGGTTTTCCCGCGGCTTCCGCGCACGCCGGCGATTGGGACGATTTTCTTCATCCAAAAAAGTGAAAGCGTTTTTATAATCCTGCGTGTAACTCAAGCTCATCACCAACGAGTCGCCCGGCAGCAAAGATTTCGGCAGAGGCAAATCCAAAATCGTGTCGTGAAAGTCGAAAGCTTGCAACGGAAAATCGGTGTCGCGATCGATGCTATGAAATTGCAAGCTCTGAATAGCGAGCGGATAGCCTTCGTGCTGCCGGACTTCGAGGACATCGCCGCGAAAGCGCTGCATCTCCTTGACGGCCGTATTCTCTTCATCGAGAAAGGCATTGGCCGGCACTTGCAAATAAATGCGCTGTAGCGTGTCCGGCGAATGGTTTTGATAAGTCAGCACCAGCTCGCCGCTCAAGCTGCGCGCGGTGGTATCGAGGACGGCGGTGATTTGATAACGGACTTCTTGTTGCCAATAATTGCCGTCACGTTTGGAGATTTGCGCGGAGCTCATTACTGGAAGAAGCATGAGGTTGAGCAGAAGAATGGTTTTTTTCATAAGCGCACTTAAAAATTAATATCCATGTTTGACTTTGCAATCATGATAAGAAATTTTACGCGGCGGGAATAGCACAATCTTTAGAGAAAGAAAAAAGCTTGACTATGTTGCGGTCTTAAGTTATCATCGCAGCATATTCCACAAGAAGCATTCACACCGCTGCCACAGGATCCGTCCAAATTTGAAGGCGGCCGCTATAGCGATGAACGGCGCATTTTAAAAAATACGAGATCAAAGAAATTTGCGGGAACACAGATTCTGGAGCTTTCCGAGGAAGAGCGCAAGGCGGTAATTGCGTTTCTCAAAACGTTGTAAAGGGATAAGAATAATTGATTGAAAATAGGGCTAAAAAATTCTTCTAAGGAAAATATCGATAGGATTCTCGTCGATGCAAAACCCGTATAACTTCGATGGCGTTATTATCAACTTCTATTCCAATACGGTATTCACCGATGCGAATGCGATACCGGCCATGATGTCATTTCATAGACTTGACTCCGGAAATTTCGGCTAAGGCTTTAGCCCCGGGCAAAATCGTGAAAGCAAGATTGAAAATTTGTGTATAAACCGGTTGCTTTTTCAGCTTTTTGAGGTCTTTCAAAAAGGCTTCACGCTAGCGCACTTCCACGGGGTTCTTCCTCCAGAAGCGTCAGAGCTTCTTCACGACTTAGCAAACGGCTTTTACGGCCTTCGTCGATGGCTTTGTTCATGCAATAGTCTTCCAAGGCCTCCGAAAGTTCTTCAATAGTGCTATCATCACGTGGAAGCAATTGTCGCCATAATGTAAAAGGAATCACAACGGCCTTGGGAGGACCATTTTTGTCTGTAAGGAATTCAACTTCGAGCATGGGATTATCCTCTGATTCGTATTTATCCATTGATCAAATATAAAATATTTTGCACAATAGTCAAGCTTTTAGGCGCGAGGCAACGCCTGTTTTAACCTTGAAACGCCGTCCGCTCACTATAAATTGGCGACGGCAATCCGCTCGAGGAGACCAATCGTGGGACGCTTTGACATACTCCGAAAAATTCAGCAGCTCGATCCGGAGCGCGATCACCTCGAGATTCTTCATCTTTCGGCGGGGTATGAATTTCCCTGGGACACGGTGCGCGCGCTGGAAATCGCGCTTTACCGGACTTATTGCGTGCCCAGCATCTCGGCGCTGCTGGATCGCACCGGAGAATTTCGCAAGCGTCCGCAACGGCGCTATGATGACACCGCCATTATCATTGCTGAAATGTGCGAATGGGGATATGAAAGCGAGCGCGGCCGGGAAGCATTGCAGCGCATGAACTGGATTCACGGGCATTACAAAATTTCCAACGCGGATTACTTGTATGTGCTTTCGACTTTCATTTATGAGCCGATAAGATGGAACGAAAGCTTCGGCTGGCGCAAAATGTGCGAGCAAGAAAAGCTGGCCGCATATTGTTTCTGGCGCGAGGTGGGCAAGCGCATGGACCTCAAGGATATTCCTCCGACGTTCGAGGCATTCGAGCGATATAGTCTCGAGTATGAACGAAGCAAGTTCCGCTTCGTGGAAACCAACCAGCGCGTGGGTGCGGCCACACGTGACATGTTTGCTTCGTGGTTTCCGCGCTTTCTCGCGCCGTTTGTCAGGCAAGGCATCTATGCCATGCTTGACGAGCGCATGTTGGAAGCATTTGGCTTTCCGCGTCCAATGCGATTTATGCCGGCGTTGGTACGCTTGGCCTTGAAGATGCGCGGCAAGCTGGTGCGCTTTCTTCCGCCGCGCAAAGCGCCGCATTTTTTTACGGATACTCGCAACCGCACGTATCCGAAGGGCTACGAAATTTCACGGCTCGGGCCGCCGGAGCTTGTTTAATGTGTCAGGCCGGGTGGCGGCGTTTTAGACATTATCATGAGGAGATTGCAATGTCTGCCAACAAAATCATCTCTTCTCGTGAGTATAACAATCTACCAAACTTCAGGAGGCAAGTATGAGTGCGCAAGAAAACATCCAAAAAGTCCAGCAAATGTATGCCGCCTTCGGCAAAGGAGACGTTCCAACTTTGCTGAACAGCATGGCTGACACCGTTGATTGGCAGGTGCTTGGCCCCGCGATTATTCCACAAGCCGGTCCGCATCGCAGCCGCAAAGAAGCGGAAAAATTTTTTGGGAAAGTGGCGGAGAGCTACGACTTTCAAAAATTCGAGCCGCGGGAATTCATCGCTCAAGATGATAAAGTCGTTTGCCTCGGTTACTATTCGGGTACTGCGAAAAAGACCGGCAAGTCCTACGAGGCCGAATGGGCGATGGTATTCACGTTTCGTGAAGGCAAGGTCGTCAAATTCCGCGAATATACGAATACCGCCGCTCTCGTTGATGCGTTGACGGCTTGAGAGGGCTCGAGCCGTATGAATAGTCGAGCGCCGGAAAGTAACCGGCGCTTTTCCAATTTGAACTTTAATGCTGCAAGGAGAACGGCCATGTCCAAAACAAAGATTTTTGGGATTGCGGCTCGTCCGCGGTGGGAATTTAACCATGATTTCTCAAAACAACCTTGATTTTCAACCATATGAAAAAGCAAATGCTTTGATTTACGACCATGCTTCCTCATAAATAGCCTTGATTTACGACCAGATCATGGTATATTCAATAAATAATAAATCAAGGGTATGAATATGAAGCGCATGATTTTTTCGGCTTTACGAAATTGGAAGGAGCAGCCGAACCGAAAGCCGTTGCTCCTCCGTGGAGCAAGACAGGTGGGCAAAACGTGGGTGGTACGCGAATTGGCAAAATTCTTCAACGGGTTTATCGAAGTCAATTTCGAGCTTTATCCGGACGCAAAAAAAATCTTTCATCCTGATCTCGATCCCACACGGATAATTAGAGATCTATCATTATTATTCGGCAAAAGAATTGTTCCTGGCGAAGACCTTATCTTCCTCGATGAAATTCAAGAGGAAGCGAAAGCGATTCAGGCGCTCAGATACTTTTACGAATTGCTTCCCGGGCAACACGTGATTGCGGCAGGATCGCTTCTCGACTTCGAGCTGGAAAAAATCGGCATGCCGGTGGGGCGAGTTTCTTCGCTTTACATGTATCCGCTATCCTTTCTGGAATTTCTCGCGGCGCAAAATGAAACCCTGCTCATTGAAATGATTATCGAGCACAGGGAAACGGCGCCGGTCAGCGAACCGGTGCATCAGAAACTCTTGCGCCTTTTGGGCCAATACTTCGCGGTCGGCGGCATGCCTGAAACCGTTGCAAACTGGCGCGAGTCTGGCGATTTGCACAAGTGCGCCGCAATCCATCGCGCCATTGTAGATACGTATCGCCAGGACTTCAACAAATACGTGCAAAAATTTCAGATCAAATACGTTGATTTGTTATTCAATCTGATTCCGGCAGTACTGAGCAAAAGGTTCAAGTTTAATCAGGTGCCGGGTGAATATCGCAAACGTGATTTGCAGCCGGCGTTCGAACTGTTGATTAAAGCCGGTGTGGTACACTCAATCGTTCACAGCGCTGGCACAGGTATCCCACTTGGTGCGCAGGCAAAACCGGAAGTTTTCAAGCTCATCTTTGTGGATATAGCATTGGCGCAGTCCATTCTAGGTCTTGATGCAACTTCATGGCTGCTCGAGCCTGAAGCCAGTTTCGTGAACAAAGGCGAAATCACCGAGGCCTTTGTTGGCCAGGAAATCCTGGCTTATTCCGCCTTCGATCTAAAAGCCCAGTTGTATTTTTGGCAGCGGCAGGCGCGCTCGAGCAACGCCGAAGTGGATTACTTGATCCAACGCGATCGTCAAATCCTGCCGATCGAAGTGAAAAGCGGCTCAACCGGCGCGTTGAAAAGCCTGCGCGTCTTTCTCAACGAACACAAACGCTCAAGCTATGGCATTCGCTTATCTGGTTTCAACTATGCCGTTGATGATCGCCTATTTTCCATGCCGCTCTATGCGCTTGCAAAGGTCATGAAAATCACGCAAGAGCAAGCAAGTTCGTTGTTTTAACAAAACTCATGAACCAGGAGGCCTTATGAAAACCTTTCTGCTGGCATCGGCTCTTTTCTTGCTGGCTTGTCAAAGCCAAAAACCCGAGAGCAAAGTCAGTGCAACCGGCACGCCCAAAAATGAATTTGGCGCGCCGCAATATTCCGAAGTTCAAACCGGCGGCGTCAAGCTGATCCAAGTTGACGGCAAGCACAACGTCTGGACGAAGAAAGTTGGCAATGGAGAAATAAAAGTTTTGCTGCTGCACGGCGGTCCGGGCTTCGGTCACGAGTATCTCGAGTGTTTTGAAAGCTTTCTGCCGCAAGCCGGCATCGAGATGTATCAATACGCGCAACTCGGCAATTTCAATTCCGATCAACCCGATGATCCCAGCTTATGGACGGTCGACCGTTATCGTGAAGAAGTGGAACAAGTGCGGCAAGGATTGAGATTGGACAGCTTTTATCTGGTGGGCCAATCTTGGGGCGGCATGTTGGGAATGGAATATGCCTTAAAATATCAGCAACACTTGAAGGGACTGGTGATTTCAAATATGACCGCCAGCATTCCTTCTTATGTGAAATACGTCAATGAACTGCGCGCGAAATTTCCCGCCGAGATTGTGGCGAAGATGGATAAATATGAGCGGGCGGGCAACTATGAAGCCCCGGAATATCAGGAAATCATTTTCAACGTGCTCTATGCGCAACACCTGCTCCGGCTCGATCCCTGGCCCGATCCGGTCATGCGCTCGTTGAAACATTTCAACACGCAAATCTACAACACCATGCAGGGGCCGAACGAGTTTGTAATCACCGGCAATTTCAAAGATTGGGACGTGTGGGATAAATTGAGCACGATTCAAGTGCCCACGCTGGTTATCGGTGGGAAATTCGATACGATGAGTATCGAAGATAAAAAACGGATGGCGTCATTGATTCCCCATTCAAGGCTGCTGATTTGCGAAGGCAGTCATCTCTCGATGTATGATGATCAGCAAAACTATTTCAACGGGTTGATCAAATTCTTGCAAGAGGTTCATGCCGGCAATTTCAAGAAAACCGGCTCGTAGTTCGTAGTAGTGCCTTCAGTCACCGATCGTCAAGAAGTTGCAAAGCCGCCGTTTTTGTCATTCCGGGAGGAATCCCTTGAGCGAAACGATACTCGATAAAGCGATTGAGTCTTATCGACGGCAATTCTTTCTCGAAGAAGTCAATAAAGCCTATGCCGCACTGCGCCTGGATTCCAAGACCTGGCCACAAATCGAGAAAGAACGCGCGGTTTGGGACGCTGCGCTTGTTGATAGATTAGAAAGCGGTGACACGCCGGCTGAAAATATCAAAATGATCTCAAAGAAAGGGAAAAAGCGGCGTGGCTAATCCTATGGGATTATGATTTCCTTCCATGCGCATGTTGCCAAGCCCTTCAAAAGATCCCTCCTGAATGAATTGGGGGTGAAGCTACTCATTCATCCCAAACCGCTATCATCGCCCGGGAAAAGAAGCGCGTAGAAATAAGAGCAAATATTTATCCCTCGCGGTGCCGGCGAGATAGCTCAAGCCGGCCGTGCGCGAGAGCAGCCATGCCAACAAGAGGCCGGCTGCGATTTCGATCAGCAGTTGCTTGATCATCGGCCCGGCCAGCGACGGCATGCCTTCGCGCCTCACCGACACAAAAACGAACGGCCCGGTTTTCATTTTTTCCATCGCGGCGGCTTCGCTCGCGGCATCGGCGCCGGGTTTCATGCCGGGCACGGTATAAATTCCCGAACCGGAAATGTTGCTCAACAATGCCTGCTCCACTGCGGCCTCGTCGTTGAAGGCCTGCACGCTGGATTCACTCAAGCCCAAAAGCATGTGCGAGACCATGCCCCACAGAAATACCACGATCCCTGCCAGCACGGCGCCGAGAATAGTTTTTTGATTCATTCGGTTTTTTCCTCCTTCAGTTGGATTTGCAGTACTGCGTTATTGAGGTTCAGCTAACACAGTGACTTTTTCATATTATAGCGGTTTTGAAATGAATGAGTAAGCTTCACCCCAATATTGTCATTCAGGAGGAATCTTTTGAGGGCTTGGCAAAACCTTAATTTCAACGTATCATCTGGGTGCTCAAAAAGATTCTTTCAGAATGACATGAAAAAAGGGGTCTCTTCACACAAACTAAAAAACGCTGTAAAGCCCCCGATCTTTTCGGCATCCTCTGTCTGCCACGAATGTCTGCCACGAATTTGTCCTGGACAAACGCTAAAAAGATAACACAAAATTTCAACGACGCAACAAGTGTTTTATGGTACGAACTTTGTATTTTTCCGCCGGTGCGAATCATAGCTGCTGCAAAGAAGCGCATGAAATTGTAACATTCGCACGGCGGGAACTGTTGCCGCAACGCCGGCATTATTTTTTATGAACCGTGTGCGCCTGCGCCCACCGTTTTTCGAAAGGCCGGTTGTTCGACGCTGAAGCACGCGTGATTCCAGGCCGTAATTACAACCAGATCACACCCTTTTCAAGGTTTTAAACTTGAAAAGGGTAGTTCTCGCAGATTATCTTTGGAGTGAAGAGATGTTTTCAAAATTTTCTCGCACACGAGTTTTGGCTTCGGGATTGTTTCTGTTTTTATCCGCATCGGCTTTTGCACAAACCTCCGCCCCCGCGCCGTTTCGGTTGCAGGCTTTGCGCGCGGAGGCGGGCCAGCCTTCGGTTTATGAAATCACCCTAACTTTTCCGCAAGCGCTGGCCGCGGATGCCGAGTTCGTTTTGGAATTTCCACCGGCGTTCGATCTCTCCATGTTGCTCGTGGCCGGCTCGCCAGATATCACCGGCGGCTTCACGCTCGCGCGCGAGGGGCAGCGTGTGCGCGTTAAACGTTCGGGCGCAGGCGAGCGCGTTGAGGCCAACAAACCGGTGCGCTTGCGTTTGGGCGCAGTCATGAATCCGGACAAGCTCGAAGCGGATTATCAAATCAGCGTGCAAGTGCAGGCTTCGGTCTCCGCGGCTTTGTCTGAAGCGCAAAAAACGAAAGTCGAATTTCAGCGCGAACTGGCGAAGGAATGAAGCGGCAGAGGGCAAAGAGCAGAGGGCAAAGAGCAAAAGACAAAGAACAAAGGCAAAGGCAAAAGCAAAGGCAAAGAGCGTTAGACGCATCTGCAAAAAGGCTGTAGCCGCTTTATTTATTTTGAAAGCGGCTATGGCCTTTTTGTTTGCTGGCGCTATCAATATCGATTGCCAGCGCTTTCTTTGAATAGAAAACAACCATCTTTTTACGCCTTACGAGTCACGTGCGGCGTCATGCATAAAAGCAAAGCATTCTGCTATGGTACGAACTTTGTATTTATATGCCGTGCGCGGAGAGTTGGGGCCGGAGTATCTGAATTTAATCTTTCATCTCATCGCAACGGCGAAGAGCGGCGGCGGGACAGCATTATTTTTTCATGAGGCGTGCAGCAAATTTGCGCACGACCTCGCGAAAAAGGCCGGCTGTACCAGCGTGAAGCAGATGCTGTCCAAGGCCGTAATTCTTTCGTGAAATCAAATTTTGAAATTGTGTAATTGCAATTTCATTCATCTCGCACGACATCAATTGAGCAATTGGAAATGATGAGGTTTTCTTTTGGGCGTTGGTTTTGGCAGGAGAGCGGCAGCGGGCAAATCAAGCAAGAAAAATTTATTGGCAAAAACCGGCGCTGGCAATGGTTTGCCGGATTGTTTTGCCTGTGGCTGGCACCGCAACTGGTGAGCGCCGGAGTCGTTACCGTCAATTCCGTTGCCCCGAAACCGGCAATTGCGGGCGAGCGGGCAAATTACGTCGTGAAGTTTACCGCACCCACCGGCCTGGCTCTCGACGATAAAATCGTGATCTCTTTCCTCTCCGGTAATTTCGACCTTGCTCTTGTCGAGTCGGCCTCTTTTGAAACTGGAGCCGGCGCGATCCGAGGCGGCCTGCGGATTGAAAGTAAAATCGCTAAAACCCTGGTGTTGAAGCGTGATGGCAGCGGCGACCTTGTGGACGGCGCCGCGATAGTCAGTATTGTATTTTCGCTTGTGATCAACGCCACCTCACCGGGAAGTTACCAGGTCTCTGTTGCGACCCGACGGGCTGACGATTTGCCAAAAGATACGGCTGGAAATTCACCGGCATTTGCGCTCGTTTCCAATGGTGATCCTTTCGGAGAAATTTTTTTACAAACCGACAACGACAAGCTGCCTGCAAATGGCACCGCCCGGGCAATTATCTCTACTTCACAACCCGTGCTAGATTCACAAGGCAACGAAGTCGGCGCCGGCAAGCTGCTGACCATTGCCGTTAATGATACGAGTCTGGGAAAAATCGTCAACGCGATCGATGCCTCCTCTTTGCCCGGACTTCAACTCGCCACGATTGGCGCGGGCAACATATCTTTCCAATTCCAAGCCGGCCGCAACGGTGGCACCGCAACGATTTCTGTAACCGGCGGCAGCAACGGCGCAGCGGCGGGCAGCATTTCCCTCAGCATCAATCAATTGCGCATTCTCAGCATTCAGGCCGGCCGCGATACCATTTCCACGGGGCAGGCGAATATTCCAGTCACTATGGTTGTGCAAAACGTTGGCCGCGATCCGATTGAATTTTCTGAAGCAGAGCTGTCTTTTATTGTCATTTCTCCTGATAGAGCTTCACCGGCTTTTGATGCCACGCGGATTTCTCCCAACCCCGGAGCGCTCATTCCAGGCAATTTTCAGACGTTGAGTGTTTTATTCAACCTCGCTTATCAAAAGGATAAAGACGGCGGCAAGTTCATTATTGACGGTACCGTACGGGCGAAAGTATTGTTGCCAAATGACATCAGCGCTACTGGCGCAGTTCAAATCGATTCCATCTTCGTGCAAAAAGCGCCGGAGCTGAGTTACATTCCCAGCACCTTGAGCCCGCGCAGCGTGAGTGCGGGCAGCTCGTATCAATTCAGCATGCGCGTGCATAACAACGGCACTGCCGCTTTGCAATTAAATTTAGACGCCAGTTTTCTGCGCTTGCAGGCTGAAAACATTTCTTATACTGCCAAGCTGGATGCCTACGGCGTGCGCACCATTACGCAAGGCGATACCACGATCACTTTCCGCTCCACCAGTATTCCGGAGGACTTTCCGCAGAGGATGCATCAGCCCAGCGTCGTCATTGCCGGCACGCACAATGGCGCGCCGTTTTTTGTGGATACGCTCACGGTCGAACCCGTGCAAGTGGGAGAAGGCGCGCCTTTGGAAATCGTGAGCATTACTCCGAGCCAAAATACCGTCACGCAGAGCATGGACAAGGATTGGACCATCGACGTGGAGGTGCGCAACAACAATGATTTTGATTTGCTACTACACAACGCCACAATACAAGAGGTTGTCGTGAACGGGCAATCGGATGATTATGTTATTGAACCTGCTTTGGTTTTTGTGGGCGATTTTGTCACGCTCGGCGCCAACAGCACTGGCACGTTACGATTCAAAGTTACACAAACCGGCAGTTTGGCGGGCGCCGCTGTAGTTTCCGTCACTGTGCAGATGAGAAAGGATGAGGATTATTATCGGGCCGATTCTCCCGGCACGCAAGGCGGATTTTTAGTGCAAACGCGCGCGGCATTGTTCGTCACGCTTGCGCCTTCGCAACCTTTCGTCACTCAGGATCAAACCCAGGATTGGCGCGTGACGATGAACATCAACAACACCGGCGGCAGCGACGTGCAGGTATTATTCAAAGATTCGCCGCCGTTGGTTACCGTGAAAGATGGCGCCAATGGCGGAGTGATCGCGGACACCGTGTTGGCGGGCGGACTGCCAAAGGACATCATTCAAGGCGGCCAAACCCGTTCTCTAATTTTCACCGTTGACAAAACCGGGCAAAGCTTCGGTGAAAAAAGCATTTCCGGTGTTATAGATGTGATGGAGGTCAATAGCGGCCGGCTGTTTTCGGCAACGACTATAACCAACGGCAGAGACACGACGGTCACGGTGCAAACACCGGCGCGCGTTGGTATTAGCAAAACCGAGTCGCTACAAATTTTCAACAAAGACAGCGTCAACACCGGTCAGCCCTTTCAAGTGCGGGCAAAAATTAGAAAAACCGGCCAGGAAAGCCTTGACGCCGTGTGGGTGCGGCTGGCCAGCGATGGCGCATCAAAAATTGCAGATAACGTTGTAGCTGTGGTGGGCGATTCCGCCGTCTTTAATATCACTGCTGCGAGTGCAAGCAATCTCATGGGAGAAGAATTCACCGCCTCCATCGATTCTTCCGTCGCAACGAATACCAAAGCCGAAGCAGCGCTGCTTGCGGCCCAAGACGATACGGCAAAGGTATTCATCAATAACCCGGCCGTGTTGGAACTGTTGAGCGTGACCACAGATTTGAGCCAGGACTCAGTGGCCGCGCTCCAAACGAGCTGGAAAATTTTTGTGGCGCTGCGCGCGCAAGAAAACAGCGCCGACGTGGTGCTGGATTCCATCCCAAATTTGAATCTCGACATTAGCGGCATACCGGCGACGGACTATATTATCGCCAAGCCCGCCGGCTTTGCACTGCGTGGCGGCTTGCGGTTGCGCAGCGGCGCCAGCGATACTTTGATTTATCTCGTGAACAAGACCGGCAGCCAGGGCGGCGAATTGACGATTACCGCAAATGTAAACGGCAGGGACGTGAACGATCGGGGGATGCTGCCGGTGAGCGGCGAAAAGAAAATCCAGGTGATCACGCAGACGACGGTGTCTATTGTGAGAACGGACCTCGGGGCCGGCGCCAATCAAAACGGCGTGGTTGGATTTGTGAATACGGCGCAGGAATTTTCCATCAAAGTTACAGTGCAAAATCTCGGATTTGAAGTGGTGGATTGGGCGGCATTATCTCTTGAAAAACTGTCCGGCGGCAATTCAGAAATTATTACGGCGCAAGACACGATACGGAACATCGGCAATCAAACCCAGAAGACCGTAAGCTTCAGAGTTCTGGCCGGCAACACGCCCAGTCCCACCGGTGATTTTGAAATTTTTAAGGTGCGCATCGATTCGGTGCGCACGCAAACCACAGCGGCAAAAATCGGCCGGCCGGTGATCAATGATTCCATGCTCGTGCAAGTGCAAAGGCCGGCGAACTTGGAAATTCAAGTTGAAACCAATGCGCCAGGAAACCAGCTATCGACCGGCCAGGATTTTGAGATTCGTGCACGTGTGCTCAATCGCGGCCAGGCGCTGTATAATAATAACGGCCGGCTGCGCATTGCCACACTGCCCCAGGGTTTCATCTTGAAAAGCACCAACGATCCCAAACCGTTTGCCGAAGGCGCGACAGTTGTTTGGCAGGCTACCGCGCCCACGCTGCCGGTGTCACAAGCAGCATTTAGCATTGCCATGGCGCAAATACCAAACGATCGTAACAGCGGCGCACCGGCAGCTGTAGTGAGCAATACGGCCGATTTGATCGTCGAGGTGAATTCTTCTTTGCTTTCCGTGCGCGACGTTTTCATCGCGGAGCCGGAAGGCGCGAGCGATGACACCGTTTCCACCGAGCAAACTTTTGTGTTGGCAGCGAAATTGAATCGCAGTCCGAATGTCTCCAAAGTGATGGCGAAGTTCGAACCGGTTGGCGGCTATCGTCTCATCGAGGGAGAACTACCTGAAAAGCCTGTGCCCGCAGATTCCGTTTCGTGGCTGGTGCGCGCGCCCATCAGCGCCGAGGGCCAGGTTGAGTTGAGCGTTTTGGTTTCCGGCGAAGATTCGGGCGGGCAGCCGGTGCCGCCGGCGAGCCTGTCAATGCTCGTGCAAGCGGAATCGCGTGCGAGCTTGACTCTGATTCCGGCCATCATCGAGCCGCTTGCCGCTGCGAACGGCATGCTGGCGTTCGGACAAAGTTTTAAAATCAGCGCGAAGCTGAGCAACGGCGGCGTCGCCAAAACTTACGGCGCCGCGTTGGTGGAATTGGATCTCGGCAGTAGCGGCATCACCGTGAGCGAGCCTTTGGAACAAACGCTATTGATCCCGCCGGCCGAGTTCAGCGATGAAGTGGTTTGGAATGCGACCGCGCCGGATACGCTGTCCGTCAACAAGCAACTGAGCTTTACACTCACGCAGCTTCCCAAAGATGAAAACACGGATACGGAAGCCAGCATCTTGGTGCGCACGGTGAATTTCGAAGTCAGCACCGATGATCACGGTGCGTTGTCTTTGAGCAAGGTGCAAGTGTTCGAGCCGGAGGGCGCGAAAGACAGCACGCTGAGCACGGAGCAGATTTTCACGCTCAGTGCAGAAGTTTCCTGGCTGCGCGCGGGCAATGTGAAAGCGCGACTGATTTTGCCGCCGCGCGGTTTTGCGCCCGAGCCGTTGAATGCGGATTTGGAGATTCCGCTCTCCGGCACGGATGAAACCAAAACCGCGTTTTGGAAAATCAAAGCGCCGGCGCAAACTTTCGCACGCGCGGTTTTTCGCGTGGAAGCAACGGCCACCGATGCCAGCAATCCGAATTTTCCTTTAGGTTCCGTGGTAGATTCTCTCGCTTTGAAATTCGTGCCACACGCTAATTTTGCTTTCAGTGGAGAAGTGACGGCTCCCGCAGCCGCGCGCGATCGCGTGGTCAGCGCCGGACAGGGCTTCGAAGTCACCGCCATTCTGGACAACCTTGGCGACGCACAGGCGATTGGCGCAGACAGCATCAAATTGGTTTTGCCCGAAGGCTACGCTTTGGATCGCCGCGACACGACTTTGATGAAAAGCAGTGCGGCGGTGGGCAAGCAGCGCCGCGCTTCCTGGTGGGTCACGGCGCCGAATCGAAAATCACCCACGCCCACCGGCGAAGTGTTCACTTTGCAGCTACGCGAGCTGGCCAACGATGAAAACACCGGTCAAGCTGCGCGGTTCAATACTTTGCAAACGCAATTCAATGTCATTGTCGAAGAACGGCGGCTGGTGGTCAATGCGCTAAATTTAAATCGCCGCTCGCCGGTGGCGCGCGGGCAGGATAGCCTGGCGGTTCTCGATTTGGAATTGCAAAACACGGGCGCGGGCGACAACTCGAACAACATTATGTTGACGAGATTGCAGGTGTATGTGAAAGATCAAAACGGCAATGCCATTGCGCCGGGCATGCTGCTGCGCGGACTGCGGCTGGTGGCGGCAGATAATCCGTTGCAGGAGTTTGGCCGCGTCGAGGTGGCGTCTTCCGCGCGGGACAATCCGGTGTCGATAACACTCACCACTCCCGTCACGGTCAGCTTCAACGGTGCGCAAACGGTAACGCTGTTGGCGGATTTGACCGAAGCGGACTCGATTACGGCGTTCAACTTCGGCTTTGAAAACGGTGCCGATATGGTTGCGCGCGATCAATATTCGGATTCGCTGGTCACCGTGGCGGATGGCGCAGGCCGCACCGGGGCGAATTTTAAAATCGCTTCGAACCTCGCGGTGCTGGTCGACGCTGCGCTCAATAATTTTTTCAATTACCCCAACCCCATGTCGGCCGGAGTTGCGCCTGCTGGCGGAACGCAATTCGTCTATTTTCTGCCGAAAAATTCCGATATTTCGTTGGAGATTTATACCATGTTGGGCGAATTGGTATGGCGCAAAAAATATCTGGCTACCGATGCGGAGGGCCGGCAAGGCGCACACGGTTATAACAGCAGCTCGTTGCAATTGCCGGGATTGTTTTGGAACGGCCGCAACGGCAACGGCGCGCAAGTGCTGAACGGCGTTTATCTCGCCGTGCTCAAAACCAACAGCGGTGCGGTGAAGACGAAGGTGGCGGTGGTTAAATAAACTTCGGCTTGACACAACGGATAAACTTGGCTAAATTCGATCAAATCGATTTGCCTCCGTCACGATTGCTCCAGGCACCATGACCATCACAGAACAAGTTGCCTATTGGCAAACACTCGCCGAAACGGATTTGGAAGTGGCGCGCAGATTTTTGCAGCGCGGCGAAAATTTGCATTATTGCCTTTTCTTCGGCCACATGAGCCTGGAGAAATTGATCAAAGGCTTGGTTGTGTTAGTGAAAAACGAGATGCCGCCTAAGATCCATGATCTTGTGCGTTTGGCGGAGAGAGCAGGATTGGCTTTGGACGAAGAGTTGAGAGTAACTCTCGGCATTTTTAATTCTTTTAACTTGGAAGCTCGTTATCCCGATTACAAGCTTTCATTCTACAAGCGTTGCACCAAAGAGTTTGCCACGGAACAGCTTGCAAAAATCGAGGAAATTTATACATGGCTACTCAAGCGGTTTCCGGAACCATATTCCGAGACATCAAAAGATTGATTGCTGCATTGGGGGAAGAGAACATAAACGTTGAGCGCGCGATCCTTTTTGGCTCATACGCGCGGGGCACTGCAACGGAATGGAGTGATATTGATGTGGCGCTGGTTTCTCCAGATTTTTCCGGCAATCGGTTTGATGATAATTGCCGGATCATGAAAGCCAAGCTTCGTATTAATGCACGCCTCGAAACCCATCCTTACACTAGCGAAGACTTTCTCGATTTTCCCTTCGTGCGCGATGAAATTCTCGAACACGGCATCGAAGTGAAATAGCTTCTGGCACAAATCACCTCTTGCGCGCTTGCGGCGCGATAAAAAACGCGCTTGACGTTGCCAATCCCACATAGATCGGTTCGATCCCCCACCAATATTGCCCTTCACTTTGCCCCAGCAGCCACAGCACAGTGATGCTTGCGCTGGCGAGCATCGAGAGCAAGGCCAGGCGCGGAGGCATACGCCACTTCTCTGAAAAACTGCCTGCCAGCGGCAACAACAACGCGGGCGTCGCAATCGTGCCAAGCTGATACCAGATCGCGACCACGGATTGCGCTTGCAAAGCGATAATGACGCCCAGCATAAAAGTCAACAGCAAACCTATACGGGTGAAAAAAGTGGTTTGGGCCTCAGAATTGTTCCGCGAAAGTTTGGCGAGAAAATCTTTGCCAATGGTGACGGCGGATTGAAATGAAAAACCGTCGACGGTGGACATGATGGTGGCTAGCAGCGCGACGTAAAATAAGCCGCGCCAAACTTCCGGCAAGAGCCGCAATGCAAGCTGCGGATAGGCTTCGGCGCCGTTTTGCAGGTTGGGCAGAAGCGCGCGCGCATACAGTCCGCAGGTGGTGGTCATGAGATCAAAAACAAACCAGCAGGCCACCGATATCAATATTCCCCGGCGCGCGACTTTTTCGGTTTTTGCGGCAAAGCATCTTTGATAAAAAGTGGGATCCACCAAAGTGCTCATGGCGATGAAATACCAAACCAAAATATACTGGCCGGAATTTCCGCCGTGCCAGGTTAAATGCGTGGGCGGCAAATGTTCCTGCAAAAAATTCCAGCCGCCGTTTTGCGACGCGGCGAAATAGAGCAGCACCGCAAAGCCGGCATACATCAAGATGAATTGCAAAATTTCCGTGCGCACCACGGCGGCAAAACCGCCGCGAAAGGTATAGATCAACGAAAAGAAGGTGCCCACAACGACGCCCAGCCACAACGGCCAGCCGAATAGAATTTGGCCCAACACGCCGAGCATGAGCACGTAAGGCGCGGGACTGGAAAGCAGAAATACGAAAAACGCGCCGATCATGCCGCAGGCGCGGCCATAACTTTTTTCCAATTGTTCGGGAATCGTGAAGAGATTGCTGCGCCGCGCGCGGCCCGCCAGAAAAAAAGCGAAGATCAAGGCATACAAATAATACGGCGCGCCGAACACCAGCCAATTCGAAAGGCCATAGTTGTAGGAAAATTCCCCCACGCCCAAAATCCCGCCATACCAGGTCGTGACCAAAGTGATCACGAACGCCGGCAAAGTCAGCCGCCGCCCGGCGAGCACGAACTCTTCGAGATTCGCCGCGCCTTTTTTTGAGCGATAAAAGCCCAGCGCGAGCAAGGCGAGGAGATAAATGATGATGATGGCGTAATCGATGAAGGCCATCTGGCGTAAAACGATTTATGAAAAAAAGTGAGAATCAGAATGATTTCTGTCGCTTGTCTTTGCGAGGGGCGAAGCGACGAAGCAATCCGTTCATATTGAGAGCTTGCTTCGCTTTACTCGCAATGACAATGTGTTGTAGCTTACGAAACGATAGTTTCTGAGAGACTACACACCCAACCTAACGCGATAGCAAAATAAATTTCCCGCGCTGAGGGTAACTGAAAATTCCCCGGCCAGCGCCTCATTGCTCAAACCGTCGCGCACGGCCCATTCCAGGTCTTCATTCGTGAGCGGATATTTCAAACCTTCTGTCACAATGCCGCGCACGCGCCGGAATGCGATCAAAGAGATTTGCTGGCCGGGAAACGAGGCGAAGCGCGCCGTCGTGGGTTGGCCGGCGGCGCGAATAAAACTCCCGACGCCGAAATCATCCCACATTTCCAACTCCAACCGGTCGCAAAATTTTTCTGCGATGTTCAGATTCACGAGTTGATGATCGAAGCGCAAGCCGGTTACGCCCACGAGCAAGGCCCGTTGAAATTGTTGTTCGAGGGCGAAAGCCAAAGACTTTTCCAGGTCCGTCGCATACTGGCTGGGACGATGAATAAATTTCGTGCCTGACAAAGCATTGCGGGTTTCAGAGGTTACGGAATCGAGATCACCCACGACATAGTGTGGCTGCAATCCGGCGACGCGGGCGCGATTGGCGCCGCCGTCGGCGCAGATGATCGTGTTCGCGCGCGCCGAACATTCCGCAAGAATAGCAGCGTAAGGCAGCAAGCCGTTGGCGATGATCAGGGCGGTGTGGTGGGGCATAAACAAAAAAACACGGAAATTAGAAATTGATTACGGGCTTGATGATTTGTAAAAATTCAGCGAAATGCCGCGCGGAGTGCAAAACTTCAGTTTTGCGCCTTACCGATGATCGTGAGCTCGAAGTCATGCTAAAGCATGACACTGCGGTTCAGGCGGCTAAATTCTTACCATTATTTGAAAGCTCTCAGCACTTGTGCAGGCTGGAAGCCTGCGCTACCTCGTCATGCTCGCATGCGGCGATAAAATTTTGCCATTTCTTCAAACACTTCTTCGGTCGCGCCGCCGGCCACGCGGCATTCGGGCAGGGATTCCATAAACAGCCGGCCATAACGTTTGGTGGCAATGCGATTGTCGAACACGGCGATCACGCCGAAATCGCTTTTGCGCCGAATCAAGCGGCCAAAGCCTTGCTTGAATTTGATCACGGCTTGAGGCACGGAAAAATCCATGAACGAATTGCCGCCGCGTTTGTCGATGGCTTCCACGCGCGCTTCGATGATCGGCTCGGTCGGCACGCGAAACGGCAAACGTGGAATGATGACGCATTCCAACGCCTCGCCGTGCACGTCCACGCCCTGCCAAAAGCTGTCGGTGCCGAACAGCACCGCGCCCAGGTTGCTTTTGAATCTTTCCAATAAACGATGGCGATTCTCCTGCCCTTGCTTGAGCGCCAGAAATCCTTTGGCATTCAGCTCCGGCGCAAGCAGATTGTAGATTTGATTGAGCAGACCGTAAGCCGTGAACAAAATAAAGGCGCGGCCCTGCGAAAGCTCGAGTGTGCGGCTGAGAAGCTGTTTCAACGCCTGCGGATAGCGCGCTTCTGTGGGCGCGGGAATGTCGGTGGGGATGGCGAGCAAAACTTGTTGCGCATAATCAAACGGCGATTCCAGCTTGCTGTTGTTGCGCCGGGTTTCAGCGATTCCTTGCAAGCCCAGGCGCTCCTCCAAAAAACCGAACGATTTTCCCACCGCCAAAGTTGCGGAAGTCAGAATCACGGTGGGAAATGCTTCGAATACTTTTTTCTGCATGATCGGCGCAATGTCCAGCGGCGCGCTGTGCAGGCGCACGACGTTGCCGAAGCGCGACTCTTTCAATTCCAGCCAGCGCACGATATTTTCATCGTCGCCGAGCAAAACTTGCTCGAACTCGTCGGCCAGCACGGCGAGCCGGTTGGTCTGCGCCATGACGTCGACCGCCAATGACGCCGCTTCATTGCCGATATATTGCTCGGCGGTATCAAACAAGCCGTTGAGCTTGCCCAGAGCTTCGGCGCATTCGCGCAAAGTGTTCAGGAAAATCGGCGCCTGGTTCGATAAAATCTCCTGAAAAAATTTTTCTTTGCGCAGGACGGGCGTCAAGCGGATTTTGGTCTCGCCAAAATCTTCTTTGCATTTGGATTTGCCCCAGGTATAAAGCCGCTCCATGACATTATTGAGCGCCTGCTCGAGGTTGAGCAGCAAAGGCTCGCACACGCCTTCCACTTGTTGAAGAAATTTTTCCAGCAAGGAATGCGTGAGCCGGCCGGATTGTTTTTGCATTTTGGCCAGAGTGAACGGCAACAGCCCGGTGGCTTTGCGGTCTTTTTGGCGATAAAGCTTGTGCACGATGCGCATGAAACCGTGATAGCTTGCCGCCGCGCCGAAATAGGATGAAGCCACGTCTTCCACGTCGTGCGCTTCATCTAAAATAATGCGATGATATTTGGGCAGCACCGCGACTTCGGAACTGGAGCGGCCTTCGGCGCGCACGGCGAGATCGGCGAAAAGAATATGATGATTGGCGATGAGCAGATCCGCGCTGGCGGCGCCGCGGCGCGCATTGTAGAAAAAGCATTCGTTATAGAACGGGCATTTCGCACGCAGCGTGGTGTCGCTTTCAGATTGAATTTTTTCCCAAACGGTTTCGCTGGGAACGAAGCCGAGATCGGATTTGCTGCCGTCGGCGGATTTTTGCGCCCAGGCCAAAATGTTTTGCAGCTCTTGCAATTGCGCCGTTTCCGTCAACAAATCGGGCTGCGTGCGCGCTTCGAACAATTTTCTTTTGCAGGCGTAATTGGTGCGGCCCTTCACCAGCGCGGCGCGAAATTTAGTGGTCAAATTTTCCTGCAAAAACGGAATGTCCTTTTGCATGAGCTGCTCTTGCAGATTGATGGTGCCGGTGGCGATCACCGTGCGCTCGCCGTTGCGCACGCTCCATTCCAACGCCGGCAACAGATAGGCCAGCGTCTTGCCGGTGCCGGTTCCGGCTTCGATCACCGCGATTTTGTTTTGATTGAAAGCTTCGGCGACGCGCTCCAACATGCGGTGCTGCGGCGGGCGGGATTCATAGTTTTGCAGTTTGCGCGCGAGCGGGCCCTGAGCGCCGAGCCAATCATTCAACTTTGGAATATCGAGCGGTTGAATTTTTTTCTCACGCTGCGGCTCGACCACGACGTAAATATCATCGACGTGATTGTTGACGATGTAAAACGCCACGGCTTCATTGCCCAGCTCGGAGGCGATGCCGGTATCGGCGTTGGAAGGCTGCAATCCTCCCGAGGGATGGTTGTGAATCACGGCGTCGCCGGTGTGCACGATATTCATAATGGCCGGCGCCATATTTTTATTGCCGCGCGCCGCCACTTGCACCGCTTCGACCAGGCCTTTGTGGTTCACTTTGCCCACGAAAAACACTTCGTTGCCGCGCGCCTCAAAAATATGATGGCGCATGTAGGCGATGGCTTCTTCGGAAAGATAATTTTTGATTTTCGGAGGAGGTGTCGACATGATGAACGAATGGCGCATGAACGAGTGCGAATCATCAGTTGCGATTCATCCGCAATATAACAATTTCTTCATAAAAAGAAAATTTACGCCTTGCTTTCGAGAGGGAAAATTATAAATTCGTTGAGAAGAAAGTAATGGGAGAGCGGCTAATGAACGATCTGAGTTGGATGGAGAAAGCGGCGGAAAATCTGGCTGTGGCAGAATGGTGCCAAACTCAAGGCCATTTTAACGCCTGCGCGAATCGGTTGTATTATGCGATGTTTCAGGCTGCGCTGGCGGCATTAATCAAGTATGGCATAAAGAGAGAGATTTCATATGAGACTCAATCCTAAGCAAAAAAAGCTCATTGCAGGCTTGGCAAAGAAAATCGAATTGAAATTTCCAGAGGCCAAATTTGTAGACGTTGCGCCCAGCCCGGAAGGAAAGAATACCGTTTTGGTTCATTTCACCAAACCTTCAACTGATCGACGGTTTATGGAAATCGCAGAGTATGCCAGCGGCATGGCCATGGATATTCTGCTCGATTATGGTTATCATTTCATCGTGCTTCCGGTTGTGGCCAAAGATAATTCTCTGCAAAACTCCACTTGACTTTTCCGGTTCGCGGCGATAAATTTTTTCAGCAGCACTTCTCAATGCGCGCGATTTTATAATTCATTCCGGGCCGGAATGAATCGGCTCTTCTTGTCAGCCGTTCAACCTTCCCCTCTTTTGCCAGGAGATTGCCATGATCAGAAGGCTCGTGACCATCGAGCGGCACATCATCGAGCAGCAGAAATTCTTTCCGCAAGCCACCGGCGAATTTTCAGCGTTGCTATACGACGTGGCCTTTGCGGCCAAAATCATTTCGCGGGAAGTGCGGCGCGCCGGCCTGGTGGACATTCTGGGCTTCACCGGCGCGGAAAACGTGCAGGGCGAGATGGTGCGCAAGCTCGATGAATTTGCCGACGACGTGATTTTCCGCGCCATGGATCACACCGGGCGCTTGTGCTGCCTGGCCAGCGAAGAGCGCGACGATTTGATTCCTATTCCCGAGGAGTTCAAGTGCGGCCATTACGTTTTGTTGTATGATCCTCTCGACGGCTCTTCCAACATCGATGCCAACGTCAGCATCGGCACGATCTTCTCCATTCATCGCAAAATCAGCGCGGGCGCGCGCGGCGAGCTGCAGGATGCTTTGCAAGCCGGATCAAAGCAAGTCGGCGCGGGTTATGTTTTGTACGGCTCTTCCACGATCCTGGTTTATACTTCCGGGCAGGGCGTGCACGGCTTCACGCTCGATCCTACGGTCGGCGAATTTTTGCTTTCGCATGAGAATATTAAAATTCCGGCGCGCGGAAAAATTTACAGCGTGAACGAGGGCAACTCGGCAAATTGGGGAAACGGCATGCGCGCGTACCTCGATCATCTCAAACAAAACGACAAAGCTTCGGGCCGGCCCTACTCGTCGCGTTACATCGGCTCGCTGGTTTCGGATTTTCATCGCAATTTGCTGTATGGCGGAATTTTTTTATATCCGGCAGACCAAAAAAGCCCCCAGGGCAAGTTGCGCTTGTTGTATGAGGCGAATCCTCTCGCTTTCCTCGTTGAGCAAGCCGGCGGCGCCGCCAGCGACGGCAAACGGCGCATTTTGGATATTGAGCCCGAAGCTTTGCACCAACGCACACCGATAATCATCGGCAGCAGGGAAGACGTGCACGAGGCCGGGCGTTTTCTGGCGTAATGTCGCGCCAGCTTCTTATGTAGCGCAGACAAGAGGTCCAATGTCACTAACTTTTCGATAACACAATCGTTGCAAAAAGCAAAAACTTTCACGCAAAGGCGCAGAGCCGCAAAGGGACCGCAAAGAAAAGCTTTGTTTTGCGAGTTCTTTGCGACTTTGCATGCGCTTTTGATTTGCTTTTGGGTTGTAGCTTGCCCACTTTGTGTTACTGAGGGGAGCCGGTGCAAAAAGTTAGTGACATTGGACAAGAGGTCTGCGCTACTCCACCGGAAACTGCGGCATTACTTTGCGGCGAAATAACCGCTTGACTTGCTTCGAAAAAATTTTTACCCTTTAGCAGCAATGGATGCGCGATCAAAAATCGTGAAGGCCATCACGTGCACTGCACCGGGGGCTGCAAAAGCCTTCACGCTTCTAATTCACTTTAAGTTTCCCACTCAAACAGGAAAGGGGGCGTTATGGCCTCGCGTGGATTGAACAAAGTTATGTTGATCGGGCATGTCGGCAAAGACCCGGAGATCAAATATACTCCGGGAGGTCTCGCAATTGCCACTTTCAATGTGGCGACGACGGACGTGTACAAAGACAAAGCGGGCAGTCAACAGGAACGCACGGACTGGCATCGCATCGTCGCCATGGGCCGCACCGCCGAAATCATGGGCGAGTATCTCAAAAAAGGACAGCAAGTTTTTGTCGAAGGCCGGCTGCAAACACGTTCTTGGGACGACGACAAAGGACAAAAGCGCTATATAACCGAGGTCGTCGGTCTCAACGTCCAATTTCTCGGCAAGAAAACCGAAGGCTCGGGCAGCGCCGCCGCCGCTGATATTCCTCCGCCCAGCGAAGATTTTGTACCACCTACCGGAGGCGGTTCCGGCGATGAAGATTTGCCGTTTTGATTTCCCACACCACGGCGGTTTTCTTGTCCGTTGAATTTTAAATCCGAGCACACGACGCTCGGATTTTTTTTCATTATTCATGAAAACATCACCTGAAAATCTCGTGGCTGCCGCGATTGCCGCCAAACATAAAGCGCTTGCCTTGTATTCCAAATTTCGTGTGGGCGCGGCCGTGCTGACGGCGCAGGGAAAAATTTTCGACGGCTGCAACATCGAATCCAGCTCGTATGGCTTGACGTGTTGCGCGGAACGCGTGGCTTTGTTCAAGGCCTTGTCGGAAGGCGAAAGGGATTTCGTGAGCGTGGCGGTCGCGGCAGACACGCTCGAGTTTTGCACGCCATGCGGCGCATGCCGGCAAGTGTTGTGGGATTATGCACGCAACGTGCGCGTCATTTTGGTAAATGCCGAAGGCGCCACGAAAGAAATGTCGATGGCAGAGCTTTTGCCCGCTGCATTCGATGATCATTTGTTAAGGCAAAGGTGAAAGGTTGAGGGAGCGAGGTATTTTGATCGGCCTGGCCGGCGGCTCGGGCTCCGGCAAAACCATGGTGACGCGCCGGCTGATCGAGCAATTGGGTTCCGAGCGCGTGATCGTGGTGGAGCAGGATTCATATTATAAAGATTTGAGCCATTTGCCTTTTGCCGCGCGCGCCGCGCAGAATTTCGATCATCCCGAGGCCATGGATTCGGAATTATTGATCCGGCACGTGCAGGAATTGCTGCAGGGGCGCACCGTCGAAATTCCGATTTACGATTTTACCGCGCATTTGCGCGGCCGCGAAACGCGCAGCACCGGCCCGCACGATGTCATCGTGTTGGAGGGCATATTGATTTTGGATAATCCCAGGCTGCGCGAGCTGATGGACATCAAAGTATACGTCGATACCGACGCCGATGTGCGCTTCATTCGCCGCTTGAAGCGCGACACGCAGGAACGCGGCCGCGCCGTGGCTTCCGTGATCGAACAATACGAGCGCACGGTGCGGCCCATGCACTTGCAATTCGTCGAGCCTTCCAAACGCTACGCCGACATTATTATTCCCGAAGGCGGATTTAATGAGGTGGCGATCGATTTATTGCGCACGAAGATAGAAGCGTTATTGCGGGAGCGCGAGGTGTAACCATCAAATGATGTACAAGCAGAGCAAGTTTTTCCAACGGATAGAAAAACCCAACTGCTCTAATCCATTGGGTTCTTCTATCCGTTGGAGATTATTTTTTGCGAGCTCGTTGGTTTGAGGCGAAGCTTCGCTGGACTCTTACGATTGTTCGGATTTCTTCAGATAGCTAAATTTTTACCATGAAACCACCTCAAAGCATGACCGGGAAAAATTTCATGGGTTCTCTCGAAATCATCTGCGGCAGCATGTTTAGCGGCAAAACCGAGGAATTGATTCGCCGCCTGCGCCGCGCGCAAATTGCAAAACAACGGGTGGCGATTTTCAAGCCCGCCATCGACGGCCGCTATGCCAACGATCACATCGTTTCGCATAGCGAGCAAAAATTGCGTTCGGAACCGGTGCAAAGCGCGTGGGACATTCTGCAAAAAGCCGGCGACGCACAAGTGGTGGGCATCGATGAAGGCCAGTTTTTCGACAACAGCCTCGTCGAGATTTGCACGGCGCTGGCCCAACGCGGCGTGCGCGTCATCGTTGCCGGGCTGGATATGGATTATCGCGGTGTGCCGTTCGAGCCCATGCCGCAATTGATGGCGATTGCCGAACAAGTGACCAAGGCGCAAGCGATCTGCATGCAATGCGGCGAGACCGCAAGCTTCACCCAACGTTTGACTTCCGCGCGCGATCGCGTGGTCGTGGGCGCGAAAGATATGTATGAAGCACGTTGCCGCAAATGTTTTGTGCCACCGGAAGAATGATTGAGATTTATTTGGAATTTGTTGTCTGAGAAAGCATTTGAAAGTCGACAGAAGAGCGTCATTGCGAGCCGGCTTTATCGGCGAAGCAATCCCATTTTATGAAGTTATACATTGCGAAGAGATTGCTTCGGCAAAAAGACGCCTCGCAATGACTCGGCAAACGGGCTTTTCAAATATGCTCTGAGATTTGGAAGTTCTTGGACACTTCAAATGGCTAAACTTGTACAAAATTCTGAATTACCGCAAACTTTGATGGATGCCGTAGCCTTGGCGCAAGCGCATGCCTTTGTAAAAAGCCGGGCGCCTTTTGCGCCGCGGCTGGCTGTAATTTTAGGCTCCGGTCTTGGCCCGTTTGCCGAGCAAGTACAAGATCGCACCGTGATTCCCACCAGCGATATTCCGGATTATCCGCGTTCTACGGTTGTGGGCCATGCGGGCCGCTGGATTTTTGGCGCAGTCGCCGGCAAAAAAATACTCGCGTTGCAAGGCCGCGTGCATATGTATGAAGGCTATCCGCCGGCAATCGTCGGTTTTCCGGTGCAACTCATGGCCGAATTGGGCATTCAACGCTTGATCGTGACCAATGCTGCCGGCGGGCTCAACCCGCAATTCGTGCCCGGAGATTTGATGCTGATTGACGATCAGATCAACTTGATGTTTGCGAATCCCCTGCGCGGCCAGCATCGTAAAGAATGGGGCGAGCGCTGGCCGGATATGTATGCGCCCTACTCGCCCGAACTGCAAAAGATCGCTCTAGAAGCGGCGCTGGAGTCTGGTATTTCGCTCCGGCGCGGGGTGTTGTTAGCAGCCAAAGGGCCGAGCTATGAAACCGCGGCCGAAGTGCAAATGGCGCGCCGTCTCGGAGGCGATGCCATAACCATGTCCACCGTGCCGGAAGTGATCGTTGCGGTCTCGCGCCGCATGCAGGTTCTCGGCATTTCGTGCATCACCAATCTTGCCACCGGGCTTTCGCTGCACAAATTGGATCACCAGGAAGTCACGGAAACGGCAAATCGCATTAGCGCAACCTTCACCCGCCTGCTGGCGGGCATCATCGGACGGATAGGCTGATAGGCCCTTGCGGCGGTGTTATGCAGCATTTATTCCTACCCATGAAAACGATTTCGAGCAAATAAACGCGATTGATTTCTATGCAAAACCCAAGTCGAAAAACCAAAGGCGGGCGCGGCGGCAAGCGGATGCAATTGCTGGTCGTCGGCGATCGCGTCTTGATCGAGCCGGACGCAGGCGAAGAACGCAGCGAAGTGGGTTTGTATTTGCCCAAGTGGGCGGTCGAAAAAGAATCGGTGCAGGGTGGGCGCATTACCGCCACCGGACCGGGCACGCCGTTGCCGGATTTCAAAGAAATGGACGATGAACCGTGGCGCCAGTCGCGCCGGGAATCGCGCCATGTGCCCATGCAGGCGCGCAAGGGCGATTACGCTATTTTCTTGCGCAAAGCCGCGGTCGAGATCAAAGTGGACAATAGAACTTATTTGGTCGTGCCCCAGGGCGCCATTCTCGTTCTCATGCGCGAGCGCTCCGGTTCGACCAGCGAAGATTGAAGAACGGCGGCGCAAAATTCGCGCATAGAACCGGTGCGAAGCACCGGCTAAAAAATATATAATCAAGCTTGCATTTTTGATAAATTCAATTTATCTTTGCTCTGCAATTTTGGTACACCGTTTTTGCTCTTTGTGTATGCGTTGGCTTCCTCTGCAAAGGGGAAGATGTAACTGGATTGAGTTAAGTTCCGCGAGCGAGCCTGCCGAGTATGACTCCCATTAAGAGATCAGGCCATTGTTGTTTGTGTGCAGCGAGCGATCCATCCGGTTTACCCGCACGCAATCTCATGGGTAGGATTGTTGAATAATCCTGTTCATGGTGGGAAATAGGACGGCAAAAGCTGGTTGTACGCAACAACAGTCTCCCGCCCCGGCAACGGAGGCGGGATCATTACAACCAAACTTAATGAAAGGACGGTTATGGAGACCGGCACCGTGAAATGGTTTAATGAGGCCAAAGGCTACGGCTTTATTCGCCGCGAAAGCGGCGATGACGTGTTCGTTCACTTCAAGGCGATCATCGGCGATGGTTTTCGCACCTTGAACGAAGGCGAGCGCGTGCAGTTTGAAGTCGAAAAGGGCCCCAAAGGCTTGCAAGCCGCCAAAGTCAAGCGCCTGTAATTTTTCCATTTCAGAAAAATCAACCCCGCCGTGGAATTCCTGGCGGGGTTTTTTATTTTGAACCGCGAATAGACGCCAATTAACGCAAATAAAAAATTAGCGGTCATTGGCGGCAATTAGCGGTTTGATTTTTTTGCCGAAAAAATAAAAATTTCATTCTTAACAGACTAAGTCGCCTGTTCCGTCGGCCGCACCAAAATTTGATTCACGTCCACATGTGGCGGCTGCGTCAGCGCAAAGATGACGGCAGCAGCGACGTCTGCAGCTTGCATGAAACGCATCGGCGGGTGCGTCTTGAAAACTTCCCAAACTTCCTGATCGGTGATATGCGAGGCCAGCTCCGTGGCGACCGCGCCGGGCATGATGGTGGTCACGCGAATCGGCGTTTTCTCGCGCGCCAGCTCGAAACGCAAACCTTCGGAAATCCAATTCACCGCGGCTTTCGTGCCGCTATAGACAGCGGAGCCGGGAAAAACTTTGAGGCCGGCATCGGACGAAATGTTGATGATCTCACCGCTGTTTTGTTGCCGCATGAGCGGCAGCACCGCGGCCAGGCCTTGCAACACGCCTTTGATATTGATATCGATCATGCGCATCCATTCTTCGATTTTGAGATTGCGCATGAACGAGAGCAGCATCACGCCGGCATTGTTGACCAGAATATCGACGCGGCTGAATTTTTTGAGCGTTTGCTGCACCAGGGTTTGCCAATCTTCCGCCCGCGTCACGTCCATTTGTACGATCAGTGCTTGCCCGCCCTGATCGGTGATTTTTTTGCTTAAATTGCCGAGCCGGTCTTTGCGCCGCGCGGCGAGCGCAACTTTCACGCCGGCTTCTGCCAGCGCCGACGCCGTGGCTTCACCAATGCCACTGCTCGCGCCGGTGACGAGGGCAACCTTGCCTGCGAGTTCATTCATCTTCGATTCCTTAAAATGTTTGAGCGTCTCTGGAGTGCGAAGCTTCAGCTTCGCGCATGCGCAATGCTAAAGCATTGCACTCCGGCTGAAATGTTGGCATGCAAAATAGTTTACCCCAAAGCCGATTGCAATTAAAAAAAGGAAAGCAACAAATGTCTCTCATGCACGGAAAAATGCAAATCGCGCACACCGTTTATTTCTCGGTGCAAGTCCCGGATCATGACGGGCCCTGGCCGGCATTAATCGTACTGCACGGGTTCGGGCAGGTGGCAGCGGAGTTCACGAAGATATTTTCGCCGCTGGCCGAGCGCGGCATTCTCGTTGCGGCGCCGCAAGCTCCCCATCAATACTATAAAAACCTCGCCGATCGTCAAGTCGGTTTTAGCTGGCTCACCCGTTACGAGCGCGATCAATCGATTCATGATTTTGTGAATTACATGGAAAAGTTTTACGATCTGCTGGCGCATGCACATCGCCTCGATCCGCAACGCATTTTTATTTTGGGATTCTCGCAAGGCGTGTCCATGGCCTATCGCTTGTGGGCGCACGGCCAAGTGCCTTTGGCAGGATTGATCGCTTGCGGCGGCGACTTGCCGCCCGACGCCGGCGAGCGTTTGCAGAATTTGAAACCTTTGCAGGTTCTTTTGGTGCATGGCAAGCGTGATCCGGTAGTGCCATTGAGCAAAGCGCAAGAGGCTTATGCGCAGCTCTCTTCCTATAATATTCCGGTCGATTTATTTGAATTTGCCGGCGAGCATCTCATTCCATCGGAAGCGATTGCCCGGATTGCGCAGATGATGGAGGCGAATTGATTTAATCGATATAAAATTTCGGCAACCGCAAGTTCAGTTTCGTCATGAGGTCATAAGAAACCGTCCCGCCCCAAGCCGCCAGATCGTGCACGGAAATCGTCTCGTCATTTTGTTTTCCCATCACCACCACTTCGTCCCATTTCTGTACGTTCGCAATCTCCGTCACCTCGATCATCATTGCATCCATGGCATTGCCGCCGGCAATTGGCGCGCGCCGGCCGTGAATCAAAACATATCCGGTGTTGCGCACGCGCGGAAAGCCGTCGCCATAGCCGAGCGGAATCACGGCAATCGTGCGCGGTGCGGGCGCGGTGTAGCGCATGCCGTAGCCGACATGATCGCCGGCTTGAATGTGCTGCAACGCCGCCACGCGCGCTTTAACCTGCATAATCGGCGCGAGTCCCGGAATGCGCCGGCATACTTTGGAAGGATACACGCCCAGCGGCAGAATGCCCACGCGCACCATCTCGAAATGCGCGTGCGGCAAATCGAGATAGCCGCCGGAATTGCACGCATGCCGCAGCGGCATGTGAATCCCGCGCGCCTGCAACTGCGTCAGTACTTCCTGAAAGCGGCGAAATTGTTCGTTGGCAAAAGTTTTATCCAGCTCGTCGGACATCGCGAAATGCGTCATGAGGCCGGCGATTTTTAAATTTGAAAATGCGCTAATCTTTGCAATGATATTTGCCGCTTCCGTCCAGCGCACGCCGTAGCGACTCAAGCCGGTGTCGATTTCCACGTGAATGGTTGCTTGCTGACAACATTGTCGCGCGGATTCCTGCATGCGTGCAGCCTGGCGTTCGTCATTGATAAAACAAGTAAGTTGATGCTGCAGGCAAAGGGGCAATTCTTCCGGCGTTCTTTCGCCGAACAAAAGAACTTCGGCAGTGATTCCTGCTTCCCGCAATTGTAGGGCTTCTTCAAGAGTGGCTACGGCCAGGCATGAAGCGCCCGCGCGCACCGTTTCTTTGGCAATGACGACCGCATCGTGGCCGTATGCGCCGTCTTTGACGACGGAACACCAGCGCAACACCTTCGGCAAGTCTTGACGGAGGAGGGCCAGGTTGCGGCGGAGTTGTGGAAGATTGATTTCCACCCAAGCCGGGCGGGGAGAGGAAATTATCGGCGGAGAAATTTTCATTTCTAATGTCAATCAGCGCGACAGTTTTTGCAGCAGAGTCTTGATGTTATTCGGAATCTAAATCAAGCCGTGCCTTTCCAATGTTTGCAGCAGCAGCTCGCCATAACGCTCGGCAAGCGCATGATTCGCAAACCCGATCCAGCCAACCTCAGAAATGGCATCGGCCGGACCGTCGAATGGCTCGCCATTGGGGGAAAGCAAAACCACGCCGGCTTCATGCGCGATGAGCCAGGTGGAGAGATCGTAAGGATGCGCGCATAACACCGTGGGCTGATTGCGCTCGCGCCAGCGGTCATTGAGTTGTGGCCGCACATCGACCACCATCTTCAATTGCCCTTGCCACAGCGCGTGCAACTGGCCACCGGTGGAAAGATGTTGGTCCTCGAAAATCGGAGCTGCCGCAAATGCTTGTTGTGCCAAAGCCTGCTGCAAAAACTCTTCTTCCAAAGCCGCTATCACGGTTTTGCCATGTGGAAAGAAATTTACAAAAGACACAAAGCCGTGCAGCAATTCTTTGGAAAGGCGGGTGTGCACCTCTTGTATGGTGTGCATGCCGGTCAACAAATTCTCGCGCAAGTGAAAAGCGCCGCGAGTGGGCATGGCCCAATAAACCTCAGCATAAAGATGTTTTAATAGAGGAATCTCCGTTTGCAATGCGAACAAACTTTCAGCCAGGCAAGTGGCTTCGCCTTTTTCCGGAAGAATGCCGGATAAAATCCAGCCGCTGTTTTTGGCATACATCAACAAGCGTGTGCCGTCGATGGGATCGAACAACACGCGATAACGCGGCTCGCCCTGGCCAAAAGCAATCGCTTCGCCCGTTTCAAATTCGCCCACCAACAAAAATGGCGGGGCTTGGGCCTGATGCGCGTCGAGATATTCGAACAGGCTCTTTTCCGCAATTTCATCGATGCGAAACAGAGTGTCCATTTGAGTTTCTGCCGCAACTGCCGATAAATCCGCCGGGGATTTTTCCATGAGTGCATTTCGCACGCCGGCGCGAACGTGCTGATGCGCTTCCCAGAGCAGGGCGGCTAATCTGTCAAGCGCAGAATCTTTTTCAAAATAAAAAATGGGCGGGGATTGAGGCAAGGAATCGTTCATGATTTAATGAATGACAAGCACAAGGGCATGGTTGAATTTGTGCTTTGTTTGATTGCTCGAATCATAACAAAATCGTGCAGAAGTTAGTCCGTTGGAGGAAAGTTGCCTAGTAAGGCCCATTCGGTGCGACACTCAATCCACCAACTGTGGTTTAGCCTTAATGCTTCAACCGTCGCGCGACCAATGGCCGTACGACCTATGATACGTGTGCCATCAGCGCTCCATTGAAAATGCTCAAACCAATTGTGTGTGCGGGGATTGAAGAGTGGCACAGAGATTTTTGTATCGGGGTCGAAGGCGGTGACTTTGACGCCTTTGAAACGGTTGCAGGAAGGGCAACTTAGCCAAAGGTTCTCACGAGAAGTTTGGCCGCCCGCACTTTCCGGAGTTATGTGCTCGCACTCAAAACGGACCGGTATGAACGAGGCGGGAGCCAAACAATAGCCGCAACGATTTCCAGCATCACGCGCGATCAATTTTCGCAAAGCTGCTGGAAGAGATGAAGACATGATTTCTCAGGTCAGATGTAACTGTTCCAATAGCCGGGCGGCACGCGCACGTTTCGCTGTCAATTGATGAACTTCAGTCAGAAGCCCATCCAATTCGCGTTCTTGTTCGGGTGTGAGTTGTGCCGACTTGTTCGCTGCCAACAGCCAACTCAAACGGTTTTGCCTGGCATCGTCGAGCATCGCATTCGAGAGACGGCGCAGCTCGTCAAGGTCTTCATCAAGAATGGTGACGAGACAATGCTTCTGGCCTTCAATCGCCAGCGGCACGACGGGATGAATCTGGCCGTTACGTATGATTCCCGCAATGGTCGTCATAATTTGAACTCCTTTGCTTGCTTCGTGCTCATCACAAAAGAACATAAGATGAATTTTGCCGATAGTCAAGGCAACATTTGTGAAGAGGATGATGACGAACCAAACGGACTTGCGCCTGAGAATATTTGTGCATTTTCATGCGCAAGCTCGATTGTTGGCTGAACATGACCGCTTGCCGCAAGCTTTAAATTTCATCTTCGCAAATCTTGATCAGTGCGCCAGTTTTTCCTGCAATTTTTTGACCAGCGCTTTTAACTCTTCAATTTCAGCGGAAAATAACCCAGAGCGCTCAAAAAATTCCAAGGCTTGGTGCGCAAAAGAGAGTGACGATTCATAATTGCCTCTTTCGAACTCCGTTTCCGCAAGTACTTTTAAAATCCAGCGGAGCGTAAAAAATTTTTTCGTCTTTCTAGATAATTCCAAACCTTCGCTGCCCATATTAAAAGCATCTTCAAACCTTCCGAGTTTATAATTGACCACAGCAAGACTCCCAAGGGTACCAGCCAAAGTCAACTGATTTAGCCCTCGCAAGACAGGTACGATTGCCTCTAGCCCTTCTTTGGCTTCCGTAAGTCTTCCTTCTTCCGCTGCCAACATCGATATCCCTCTTTTGAAACTTGCGCTAGCTAACTCAGCATTTTGAGATTCGGCTAACAGCATACCTCTCAAGTGGCTTCGCCTTTTTCCGGAAGTATGCCGGATAAAATCCAGCCGCTGTTTTTGGCGTACATCAACAAGCGCGTGCCGTCGATGGGATCGAACAGCACGCGATAACGCGGCTCGCCCTGGCCAAAAGCAATCGCTTCGCCCGTTTCAAATTCGCCCACCAACAAAAACGGCGGCGCTTCAGGTTGATGCGCGTCGAGATATTCGACCAGGCTTTTTTTTCCGCAATTTCATCGATGCAGAACAAAGTGTCCATTTGAGTCTCTGCCGCAACTGCCGACAAATCCGCCGTGGATTTTTGCATGAGCGCATTGCGCACGCTCGCGCGCACGTGTTGGTGTACGCCCCAGAGGAGGACAGCTAATTTTCCAGCGCGGAATCTTTTTCAATAAGAAAAGGAAGGAGAAGGTTGAGGCAAGGGTTTGCTCATGATTTGCCCGAGGCAGGAATTAACGATAAACTTCACGCCGATGTGCAATACGAAGCACAGTCAGTTGTTGGGCTGGGTCGTCGATGATATAAATAACCCGGTAATCTCCAACGCGAATACGCCAGCGATCTTTATGTCCGATCAACTTCGTACTTCCTGCAGGTCTGGGGTTAACTTCCAAATCAAGAAGAGCCTGATTAATTCGAGTTCTGATATCGTTCGGAAGCTTTCGGCGTTCTCGCTCGGCAGCCGGTGTTAAAACAATGTGGTAAGTCATAACCCGCTAAGTCAATTCGTCTGATTCTGCCAGCAATTCCCGCAAGGGGCGTGTTTCACCCCTTTCGGCCTCGGCTTCATCAGCCAGCATGTTGTCAATAGCATCTTGCAAGTAGCGGGGGAGTTTTTCCCAGTCGGCGTTTTGAGCAAGGATGCGGAGATAAGTTTGATAATCCGCGTAGGCTAAAATCGTCCCGACGATTTCGCCGTTCTCGTTGTAGATCATGCGCGGCGGAAAATTCAATTCGGCGGGAATGGCAATGCTGCTTGGTTCACGAACGGTCATGAAATCGCTCCGAGAAAAAATGGAAAATTTATCTCATTCATCTTTTGATGGCATAAAATACTGGGCGGAAGCATTCTCTGCAAGCCTTAATTTGAGTTTCACGAATCTTAATCAGTGCGTTAATTTTTCCTGCAAATCTATAATGAGCATTTTCATTTTTTCGATCTGCTTATGAAACAAGCCGGATCTTTCATAAAACTCAAAAGCTTGTTTCGCAAAAGATAGAGATGATTCATAGTTGCCGCGGGCTACCTCTGTATAGGCTAAAGTGCGTGAAATCCAAGCGATGGTTTCCCGTTTCTTCATCTTTTTTGCTAACTCCAAACCTTCGCTGCCAATCATGAAGGCAATGTCATAACGGCCAAGTTTACGGTTGACTTCAGCCAGATTTCCTAAAGTACCGGGCAAAGCCAGTTCATTATGGTCGCGTAGAGTTGTTGAAATTGATTCTAATCCTTCTTTTGCTTCTATAAGATTACCTTCATCAGCGGCTGTCATGGATAATTCTCGCTTGATACTTGCAATTGCCAATTCATCAGAAAAAGATTTGGCTAAGGCCATGCCTTTTTCAAAACATTGTCTAGCACTATCGAAATCTCTTTTGTGACGAAAAGCTCTTCCTAGATGTCTCAAAGCAGCACTTATGTGTCGGGAGTCTTTTAAGTCCTCATAGATTTTGAGACCTTCTTTAATTAAGGCCGCACCTCTTTCCAAACCTCCACCGTTGATTTCACGCCAGCCAATACCATATACAAGTAGCCATGCAAGATCATCGTTTTTATCCTCCTGTCGCGCTGCTTCGACGGCTTTTCTTCCAAATAAAAACGACTCATGTAAATAGCCTCTAACACCCATAAAGAAAGTCACAGATTTTGTCAATTTCATTCCCAATAGGGCCTCTTCGTTTTTAAAACACCATGCAATCAACGAAAAGATATTGTCTTTCTCGTCTTCAATTTCATCATATCTTTCCCATACCCATTTATCTCCACCGGCAGCCTTTGCAAAATTCTCAAAGAATTCCGCGAGCCTAATTCTCGCGTCATGTTCCAATCTCGGGCGCTCTGTAAGCCGGTTCTGCGCAAAAGCTCGAGTCAATGGGTGCAGACTATATCGCCGTTTGGATTCGTCAAGCTTTTCACTGGCTTCCAGTAGCCACAATTCTACCAGTTGCCCAAGCCCTTCATCCAAATCCCATCCACGCACATCGCTGGCGGCTTCAATTGCCGTCTTGGAAGCAGATGAAGCAAAAACCGGCATGATCAGCAAAATTCTTTTGGAGGTATCAGATAATAACGACCAAGCGCGATCAAAAATGAATTCGAAGATATCACCGCGTGCACCGTGCAGACTGTTAAGAACACTGTCAATTGATTGCCCGCGTTGCTTGATTTGGCCGATTGACCATTTGATGGCCAAAGGCGCGCCGCCAGTTGCTTCATAGAAACGATGGAAATTTGTTTCATTAGAGGTTAAGGAGTCAAGGCCAAGGTTCAAGCGACTGCCTTCATTTTTGATAAGAAGAAGCGCCTCTTCTTTTTCCATGCCGCGCAGCGAAACAACATGGGCTTGTCGAAGATTTTGTGTGCGGCTGGTCACCAGGCATTTGCTCGGCTCGGGGAGATGCTGTATAAATTGAGAAACAGCGTCGTCAGTTACCGTTTCAAAATTATCGACAATAAGCAAAGAAGCCTTTTCTTGCAGGCGTTTGATGATCTCATGTTGCTTGTCGGCGAGCGGTAATTGCGTCAGCGCGGGATATTCATGAGTTCTTGCGATCGTGTCCAACATATCATTAATGGTCAACTCGCGATCTTTGGCAGAAGTCCAGATGAAAGCATTGAATCGATGAATTTCATCAGGTGGCGACTTTGAATTTTGGCTGGCCGCCAGACACTCGTGCAAAACTTCCAGCGCCAAGCTCGTCTTACCGATGCCGCCGATGCCATCGATCATGATAATGTATGAACGTGATCTTAAAGCTTCATGAACTTGCCGCTTTTCTTTTTCGCGGCCGACGAAATCGCTGCGATGCGGAAGATTATGAGGTATCGTGCGCGGCGCAGCGGGAGCGAGGAGCTCCAATTGATTCTGTTCTTTGCTGCCGCGCTTCTTGGCGTTTCTTTCCCGCCACCATTCTGGAATGCTTTTTTGGCCGAAGGTAATAAAATAAATAAAACCTAAAATACCCACGACCGCTGCCGTAATGGTCAACACATCCATTTTTCGCTCTCCCCGAAGTTATACTCGTTAAGGATTGGTTTGTAAAGCCGCCCCAGCCTGTCATTCGGAAGAATATTTTTAAGCGTCAAGTAAAGCGCGATTTTCTAACGCTCTGCATCATGCTAAAAAAGATTCTTCCAGAATGACAGGCCGCGTGGGGCGTTACAAATCAACTCTACATCGGTATGAAATTCACAACCTTATTTCTAAATAGGATTAATGAATTATTGCAACAAACCATAAATCCAGCGCTCCAACAATCCAGCGATCCAATGGTTTCACTCCTCTCCCGGCGGCCACAGACTCGCGCCGACGTCCGTGCGGTAATAGCTGCTCAAACATTTTATCTTGCGAATATTCTCGTATGCCAGCGCAATGGCGTCTTCGAGTTTTGCGGCCACGGCAACGATATCCGCAATGCGATGCCCGGTCATGATCAATGTTCCGCGCGCGTTTTCGGCGACTTCATTCCACCAAATGTCACAGGTCGGCGCTTCTTTCATCGTCACCGGCAATGCCGGGCCTTGAATTGCAGTGTAAGGATAGCCGAATCCAGCCAGCGTTAAGTTGCAGCCGAATTGCACTTCGTCGCGAAATTCGAGCCGGAGTTTTTGATTGCATGCCGTTTGATAAACCACTTCCAAAGGATTTTTCAAAAAGCGCAAAATCATTTGCGTGGAAGTCACGCCCATGCGCACGTTATATTCCAGCACGTGCCACTTGCCGTCTTTCATCGCCGCCGTCACTTGCACCGGGCCGTGAAAATTGGTTTCGCGAAACCAGGGCAACAGTGGATGCAGTAGTGTTTTTGCCAGGCCGTATTTGTCGTTCGGATCTTTTTCCGCGAGCCCGCCCAATGGCGCGCCGGCCACCGGCCCCATGTTGCCGTTGAATGCGCGTTTGTATTCCTGATTCGTGACTAATGAATGAATCTCGCCGTTGCTCACCAATGCGATGTGGCCGGCCTCGCGGCGGCCAACATATTCCTGCAAGAACACACCCTCGGCATAATCGATGCGCTCGAGCCAGCCGAGAGTATCTTCGACATTTTCACAAACAATGGTGTGAATCGGACTCGTGGGCGAGCACAACGGGTTTTTGATCACGAACGGCCGCGGATCGTGCCTAACCATGTCCTCGGCTTCCAGGCGGTTGCGCGCGACGTATGCTTGCGGAAAAGGCACGCCATAGCGCCGGCACAATTCCCGCGCAAAATCGCGCTCGCGTTCGAGGCGCATGGCTTCGCCGCGCGCGCAAAATATCGGCACGCCGAGGGGCTGCAATTCTTCCGACCACGGCTGCTGCGTCCAATCGATGGACATGGGCACGAGCACGTCCACTTTCTTGTCGCGCACGAAACGGCAGGGATTGGGAAAATAGGAGGCGGGATAAACTTCGCCGGCGAGGGAAGGGCCGTAGTGGCCGTAACTGCGCGTGAGGTAGCAGCTCACTCCCGCGCCGCCTTCCTTGAGAATGCGCATCATCGCATGCGCGAACGCACCGACGCCGAGGATCATGACGTGTTTTTGGGTGGGCATGGATTGGTTATTCCAATTGTGGATTCATGATTTTTCGTTTCGTTTTCTCGTTCTCAAACCCTGTTTGCGAATGCGCTCGAAATTGAGCGGTTTTCGAGCGCATGGGAAGATTCCTCCTGAATGACGGGCAGAGGTGCTTCTTCCGTGGCCTGCTTGCTTTGTTTGCTCTCCGCCTTGCGCTTCCGTTTTTCTTCTTGCTTTCTGTTTTCATCCTTAATGCGTTGTTCGATCGATTTGACTTCGTCGGGGCAGCGCTTGCCGAAGCGTTTGAGATACAGCTTTTCGAGGAATTGCGGCAACGGCAGTTTCCACCGTTCTTGTTTGTGATCGGCCAGCTTGCCGAAATTTCTGGGGTTCATGCCGAGCTCGCGCGCCATTTGGACGTGCGCATGCGAAAGGTGAAAACGCTTTCTCGCCTCGATCCAGTCGCGATATTTTTTCGGGATGAATTTTTTCTTGCTCATGACGATAATCATTTACTTTTGACGCGGATTTTTTCTCGTTCCCAAACTAAGTAGTTCAATAATCAACTGCCGTTCGGTTTTTCACCCCTCCATAAACCCCGCCAATTGCTCCACCGTCGGACTAACGGCCGTACGCACGTAATAACCCGAGGTGCTCACGCCGGCGAGCAGGCTTCCTTCCAATGAAAGATTCAATAATTTTCCCAAACAGAAGCCTGCGTTGAAGTGATCGCCGGCGCCGGTGGAGATGAGCGGCTTGGGATCAAAAGGGCCAGGGACAAAGGCGCTCGAATCTTTTTCCGCCGCCACGGCAAAGGCGCGGGGATGAATGACCACGCAGGAAATGTCAAGGCGCGCGCGCATGGCAACGGCCAATGCGCGCAGTGATTCCGGACGATGATCTGGCACGGAAAGCTGCAAGACGCTTGCAAGCTCGTGGCTTTCTTTTTCATTCAACCCCAAAATTACGGCCACGTGCGCTTCGAATTGGGTGAGCAGTTCCAAAGCCTCTTCAATATCACGGGCCAAACGTTTTTCCGGATCGGCCAGATCGAAGAAAGCAAAAGGCCGTTTGGCCGCGCGCGCGATTTGGGGAAATATTTCGCGCAGGAAATGCCGCCAAATGTCCGACATGAAAGGAATCATGGTCCAATTCAAAAAGCCGAGCAAGCGCGCCTGCTGAAACAGCGCCGCCATTTGGTCAATGCCCACGCGCTCTTTCAAACATTCCCACGTGAGCTCCGCCAAAGGCTCGTGCTTGCCCAGCATCAATTTGCCGTCATCAAATTCCAATGCGTCGGTGTGGCCGGGATTGGAGATGGAAATCACCTGTGCATGTTTGGCGAGCTCTTGAAACACCGGATGCAACGCGGGATAGCCCAGCATGCCGACGTAAGTCATGGGAAAGCCCAAAGCAGCAAGCGCATTGGCCATGATGGGGCCGTTGCCGCCAAGTTTTATTTTTTGCACGACCAATTCGAGATTCGTGCTTTGGCCAGCGGATTCCGCGACGCGCTCGGCCAGATGGCTCAAAGTGGACAGCACGGAGTATTCTTGCAGCGATTCTCTTTTATCGACGATGCGAACGATTTCATCGACGAAGCCGTCGAAGCCCAGAACGGCATTTTGTGTTGATAAAGAGGCTTGCCCGGCGCGCAAGGCCGCGGCGGTTTGCGCACGCAGGTTACCAAGATCGGCAAAAGTTTTGGAAAAGTCGTCGTGAGCGGGCATGAGGGCATCCTTTCAAATCAAGAAAAACGACGTGGAGTCACAAAGGCCACTGAGCGGCCCAGAGGAAAAAATTTTAAGGCTTGAAACCAAAGAAGTGCTTGCTCATTTTGCTCCCCACGATTTCAGACCGCGTCTATTTGTGAACGCACTGCAAAGTTTTTGTCGAAGCTTAGATACAGAATTCGTGTTTCAAAATCAAAAGAAATTTGCGCACGCCCGGCACCTGTCTCGTTACATGAACGAACAATGTCTCAGCGGGAAACAAAAGGCTTTTTTTTTTACGCGCTTCAATCCGTATGCGACAGCCAAAGCGTTGATTACGTGACGGCGTTTGTACGCGCTCACATGATCAAAAGTGGGCATGTGGTTTGCTAAAACTGTCTGCGTTTTGTAATTGAGCTTATTGCTTTGCGCGAACACAGCCTTCCGCTTCAAATCCACTGGGAAATTTTACCGCAACTCGAGACACAGCAGATGGACTCCAAAAAACTATCCTCGCTCGTTCCGAAAATCGTTGGGGGGAATTATTCGCAAGGGGAGTTGGTGGAATTTATCAACTTCGTGCAGAAGATTTCCCTGAGTTACCTCAAGTATCAGGAAGTCATCGGCAAGCACATTCGCTGGGAGCGCCGCCGCAAGAGCGGCGAGCTGGAAGATCTCGCCATCGATTGCGTCGCCGGCCTTTTCATGCGCAACGACAACATGGAGTTCATCCAGTTGCGCCGCTATTTCGGGCCTTACCTCGACACGACATTGGCGCCCAACGACGTCGAGCTGTTGATCATGCTGCGGCGTCTGGTCATCAAAAAAACCAAGCAGGAGTTGTCGCGCATTTTCAAGGAGCGCGATCCCGAAGGCGCGAAAATCATTCGCAACATTCGCGTCGCGGTGAAAAACGCCGCGGATCTCTGCACCTTCCGCGAGATGGGCCGTGAATACATTTATGTGCGCAGCGGGAAATATCCGCGCGTGGCGGAATTTGAAAGAGCGGCGGCGGCGGCCGGCGCGTATGCCCATGAGCCGGCGCACGCCGCTGCCATGGTCTCAGCGCCTGCCGGTCCGGCCTCGGCTGCGAGCTTTTCTATCGAAGAGTTGAGCTACCTGCGCAAAGTCAAGCCGACGATTCCGGAAAAGTCGTTGAAGCAATCCTATCTCGAATTGTACACGCCCAAAGATCACGTTTCCACCACCATCCGCAAAATGCTCTCGGTGGTGGATACCGACGAGCGCTATCAAAACTATCTCCCCACGGACGTCGTGGCGCGGCTCATTCGCCACACCAACCTCGAAGTCGTGCGCAGCCGCCTGATCGCGCAAATCGAAGACATGTCGCCTTTGGATTACGTCCGCCTCAAAGAAATCGAACGAGCCAAACAAAAGGTGTTGCAGCGCATTCGCCAAAAGATACAGAACCAATACGTGGTCAGCAACAAGATCGACACGGACAAGGGCGACATGTATTATCGCACGCTCGCCGACGTGCTCGAAGACATCACGCACAGCAAGAAGATCGAATCGTATTTCCGCCATTTGCGCAAGTACATGCCGGAGCTGACGCAGCGGCGCTACCGCCAGGAAGAGCGCACCATCTTCGAGTATCTGGGCAAGCTTACAAAAAAATGGTTCCGCGAACTTCTCAAGGAATTGCTGTAGACTGTAAAACCTGGAATTAAGTGTATGCAACTTTTTTGCGTTTGCCGGAAAAGGATTTTCCGCAATCTCGGGTGTTTTGCCGGTATATTAGAAGTACAAATTCGAAAGTACAGCGTCCTGCGGTGAGACAATCGGACGGCGGTCGCACCGCGAAAGGGCGCACAAACCCGAACTCTCCTTTAGCCGTGGATTGCGGCGCAATCTCAGGGAAGCAAGGAGAAAAATCACGACAGACGCATGATGAAACGCAATTTTGGCCAGCGGGAATGGATCCCTCGCGCGTTCGAGGCGATCAGGGAAGAGTGTCTGGATTCTGAGTCGTTGGAATTCGTATTGCTCTCCGCCCAGCGCAACCCCGCGCTTTACGAACAATTCGAAGAACATTTCTTGTCCTGTGAACATTGCAGCCGGCGCGTGCACCGCATGGCCGTGTTCTATGGAATTTTGAAAAACGAACTGCAACAGCCGGTATCGCCCAAGGTCGTCACCTTGGCGCGGACCTTGGCAGAATCGCTGGAATAAAGCCCGAGCTGTGGGTTCGCGCCGCCGTGGATTAAAATCCACAGCTCGATGCTGAATTCCGTTGCAGCCGAATTGCCCGTCGGCTTTAGTCGATTGAGCAAGCGGCTTGTGTTCGCGATTCTTTTTTCAATTTTAAAGCTACGCACTTGCTTGCAGCAATGTGCCGATTGCATACAACCGCACAGGACGTGCGAGTTTTTGGTGCTCGCCGGGATCCTTTTGTTTGCCCACTCCTTTTTGCTCTTCCCGCTGTTATCAATCTCAATGATGGTGCAATATTATTCTTATTGGTTAATTGATATAGTTCCCGGAGTTGAGGAGGGTGATATAAAATTATAGGTTGGCGCGAAAGGTTGTCGCAGTACTGATTTCAGCCATTTTTCGCTTCATACTCCGAAAATTCTGAAGGCCGGATAATATCAATCGCATGAAAATTTTTTATTTCGAGCAAATCTTTGTCTCCGGTCACGATACAAGCTGCACGGGCAGATAGAGCAGTTCCCAGAATTTTGTCATCGTCGGGATCGCGACAAACAGCAGCTTCCATTTCAACAATAGCAACAATTTGGATCTTGGGCTGTAACAGATTGATTACTTCTTCGATGTCAGCTTCGTCGTAATTGAATTTCTTGCTAAGATTTCTGTGCAGCTCGTTCAAAATAAATTCAGCTGCAATGATTTCGTGGTGTTGAATACAATGCTCAAGCAGATCGCTACAAACGCCTCGGGTGATCAGGGCCGCTATGAGAACGTTGGTGTCTAATACGATTTTCATGACACGCGGTCAAAAACCTCCTGCTCGGTATAAATGCCCTGTGCCTGCGCTTTGAGCATCATTCGCTCTCGCAGCAGGCGGAATTTTCGCAAGAAGAGATACTCCCCCAGGGCTTTTCCGATCAATTCGCTTGAGGAAACGCCTTCTTTGCGGGTGGCATCATCAAGCGCGCGCTTGATCTCCCCAGGTAAAGTCAAAGTAATGGTTTCTGACATCTCGTCGGCTCCTTCTTTGTAAAAAGCTACAATACAAATCCCGATGGAACAAAGTTTAGCTGACTCCAATATAACACAAAATTGGAATCATGCAAAGATTGTTTACTAGGGACATACAAGGAATATTGGAATCTGTGCCCGCAGCATGGCATTCAATGCTTCCACCGTGGTGAGAACTTTGGCAATATCGGCATCGAGAATCACCACGCGCTGGTTTTTGTAAAGGCGCTGGGCAAAAGAGGTCCGGGCACACTTTCCGGCAAATCGACGTTATATAAAATTGGCTTGCAACGAATATCGTTGCATAGTATCTTTCGGCATGATAAAGAGTTTCAGGCAATCTTGGCTCGAAGAATTTTACAACACTGGAAAAAATAAGCATGTTCCAGATCACTTGAAGAGCAGGCTGCTTCGAAAACTGGATATGCTGAACACCGCCAAAGAGTTGCGCGACTTGAGCTCGCCGCCTTCAAATAATCTTCATCCTTTGCATGGCAATCGCGAGGGAGAATCGACGATTTCAGTCAATGGCCCTTGGAGATTATGCTTCAAGTTTGAGCGAGGAGACATTCTCGACGTTGAACTGGTGCAATACCATTGAAAGGGAGGAATACCATGCTGCCTAAATACAGACGCCCGACGCCTCCGGGAGAAATCATTCGATGCGAGTTTCTCGAGCCTTTGCAGATGACGCAGCAACATCTTGCCGACGCCCTCGGCGTTACGAGGGTTCGTGTCAACGAAATTATCTTGGGCAAACGAGCACTCACTCCAGACACCGCATTTCGGCTGGCGAAATTCTTCAATACGACGGCAGATTTTTGGATGGGGCTTCAGACCAACTTCGATATGTGGGAAACCCTGCAATCCAATAAAACTGCATATGAACGTATTCATCCGCTCAAGAAAAAGGTGGCTTGATCAATCTCGAAATAGGTCCCGAATGGCGTGCACAGTATTTTCTGCTCACCTCTCAGCAGCGCTTTCTTTCAACGAAAGAAACACATGTCTAAAGGCGGCTCTGGAGGAAGTAACAACATTGTTACAAACATTACTTTTCCAATTTTTACCTGCCTGTTTTGAAAAAAATCTTGCTTGCCGCTAACGATTCACATATATTGTTTTCCAGCTTGTGAACGATTTTTGCTGCAACTTAGCGTTGAATTTGACGGGATATAACAAGATTGACAAGATTCATTAATACGTTTTTAAAACGCTTTGCAATCTCTTTGAATTCCATCCTGTTCAACTTGTCAATCCGGGCAATTTTTTTGGCATTTCATCAATCGCCTTTTGAACCTTCAACAGTTGGCGAGGCCGAGGGCTTCGTTACGGTAACGACATCGCAGGCGGGTTCATTGATCTGAAAATTCGGTTGTCACATTAGTACGCAGGAATGTTACCTATCTCAATGTCATTCAGAAGAAACCTTGTGTTGTGAAAATCGGGCACAATGTTCATGCTTCACAAGATTCCTTCTGAATGACAGGCAGGGTGGGCGGCATTCAAAACTATGTTGTGCTCTCTGTGGCAAAATAGAATGAAGCAGGCAAACTCCGCCGCGGGCAAAAGTGTGACGCATACATGGAAAATCCAACCATCCTGGTCGCAGACGGCGACCCGAAAAATCTTCAGATTCTGCGCGAGAACCTCGAATCCTCCGGCTTCGAAGTGATCGTGGCTGCCGACGGCGTGCAGGCCTGGCAAAAAATTTCCGCGGGCCTGCCGGATCTCATTCTCTCCGAAGTCAATCTGCCCCAGCTCGACGGCTTTCAATTGCTCGAAAAGCTCAAGGCCGATCCCGCGACTTCCGCCATTCCGCTGATGTTTTTGACCAATCGCCGGGAATTGCAGGATCGCGTGCGCAGCTTGCGCGGCGGTGTGAAAGACTACATGATCAAGCCGCTGCACGTGAAAGAAGTGCTGGCGCGCATTCGCATGATTCTGCGCCGCATGGAGCGCTTGAAAGAAGACGAGGTCGAAACCTCGCACAAGCTCGTGGGCCGGCTCGAAGAATTCAGCCCGGTGGATTTGATCGAAAGCTTCGGCGTCGAGCGCAAAACCGGCATTCTCACGTTGCGCAACGAAAACAACCGCAGCGGCGAGATTTATTTTCGCGAAGGCGCCGTGGTCAATTCTTCGCTGGGCAATTTGAAAGCGGAAAAAGCCGTGTATCAAATGCTGCCCTGGAAGCACGGCCATTTTACCATGATCTTCAAAGACCTCAGCGTGGCAGATGAAATCTCGGTGAGCAATCTCGGCCTGTTGCTGCAGGGCTTCAAGCGCATGGAAGAGCGCGAGCGTTTGTTCAAGCTGCTGCCCTCGCCGGAAACCACGTTCGCCACCACGGAAACTTTTCGCACGATTTTAACCAAGCGTGAGCTCGCGCCGGAAGTGGCGAAATTCATCAGCCTGGTCGATGGCCGCCACGACATTTTGCAAATCATTGACGAAAGCACGTACGACGACATCAAATCGCTGGAGCGTTTGGTGAAGCTTTATCAACAAGGCTTCATCAAGCCCGGCAAAGGCGCGGCCGCGGCGCCGGTGGAAGATCATTCCGATTTGGCGCAAGTTTTGGCCGAGCCCAAGATCGTGCAGAAAATTATGACGGAGCCCGAGCCGGCAAAGAAGGCAACCGCAGTGGTTTCTGAAAAAGCCCAGGCTCCTGAAAAAACGCCGAGGCCTGAAAAAACTTCTGCACCGGCGACGATGAAAACTTCGATCATTGCGCCGGCCCCGCCAACGCCCTCGGTCGATTTGCCTCCTTTCCGGCCCACGGTAAAACTTCCGCCGCCGTTTGAACGCTCGCCTTTTGCAAGCGCAGAAGAGAAAAAAGAAGAAAAGAAAAAAACTGTAGCGGCGCCGGATAAAGCAGAACCACCCCAACCGATTTCCCCGCCGGAAGCGCTGCAAACTTTAGAACCGGAAACCGTTGCTCTCGAGCTGCCGGAATTTGAGCATGAAGTGCCGGACCTGGAACAAACTGAAGGCCTTGAAACTTCTGCCAAGAAAAACGGCAATGAAAATTTGTGGCCGGATGCCGGCATCACCACACCGGCGGCAGAACCTTCATCCCGTCTCGATGAAGAAGATATGATTGAGATTCGCGAAGCAGATGACGAATCTCCCCACGACGTGGCTTCGACTGCGGAGATTGACCGCATTTTGCGCACCATCGGCCGCGGCCTTTCACCGGAATATGTCGAGCCGGAATTGCTGCCGCTGGATCTAAACGAGCTGATGCAGCGGCCCCTCGCCCCGCCGCCGTTTATCAAAGAAGAAAAAGCCGCGGAAAAATCTGAACCCTCTTTTGCTGCCGCGCCTGCTTCCACAGCAAGCACAGAGGTTGCTCCGCTTCCTCTTGAAATAGCGGCCTCGCCCTTTTCCCTTCCGGAGATGAAACCGGCCTTTGACATATCGACAAAGATGGAAACGCCGAATATTTCGGATTTGCCTGCGGCCCTCAGCCTGCCGGAAGAGGAAACGTTTTCTCCCATCATTGATTTACGCAAGACCGAGCGCCCGCAAGCAGCGCCCAATGAATTTGCGGTTGCTCCACAAGAAAACGTGAATCCGTCTGCGCCACCGCTTTTGTCGTTGGAAGTGACGCAGCCCAGGCAGCAAGAAATGAGCACGCCGGTCGAACCGGATTTACCGGTTGAAATGCCTGTGCCCATCGTTGCTCCGGTTGCCGAAAAAGAAAATATGTTCGCGCAGAATCTTTATGACCTCCCGCGTGAAATTATTCCGGAATATGTCGATGTGGTGAAGATGGAGAAAAAGGTCGCGGCGGCAATGCCTCTGGCAACGGTACCGAAGGATGTTACGCCCATGGCCGCGCCGCCGCCCGCGCCGGTGGGAGCCACGCCGCAGATCGAAATCCCGGCGCCGGTGAGTACGCCCTCGGGGCCAAATTGGAACGCCGAGATTTCGAATCATTTATTGCGCCTGGCAAGCGCAGGCAAGATCGAACGGCCCAAGTTAGTGGTGATTGGACGCGAAGGATTTCATATTTCCGCCCTGGTAAAAAATTTATTGGGACCGGAATCCAGCTTGCGCAAAATGGCGAGCACGACTTTTCAGCATCTTGAATTGGGCGAGCGCAAAATCAGCGCGGACCGGCCGTTCGACATCATCGGCATTTCCATCGAGCAGCAATTCACCAAACTGCTGGCGACGGTGGCGAAAGATTTGGCCGGCTATATCATGCTGGTCGAAGCGCATCGCCGGCAGGATTTGAATTATCTCGGTTACTTGTTGAATACGCTGCGTTCGTTGTATCGCGTGCCAGCGGCCATAGCCGTGGTGCGCGCCAAAGATCAGAAGAATCTTTCCAACGAAACCATCCGCGATTTGCTGAACGCTGAGACCGAATTTGTGGAGGAATGCAGCCCGATCGAGGCCGCTTCGGTTGCGGCATTTTTGCAAGGCCTGACCAACGACGCAGCTTTGGCGAGGCGGACAAATCCGGCTTAAGTTCGCGCACGAGGAAAGAATGGGTGGCCGCTGTTATGAATAAAGTCGAGATTATTGGCAAAATTACGAATATTGAAGAGACGCGATATGTCCTTTGCGTCAAGAATGAAGGCTATTTGGCCTCATTAGAGGTACGGAAAATATACCGAGTGGTGCCGGACGAGAAGGCTGCTGGTCATCTGCTTATCCGTATTATTGATGAGTCCAGAGAAGATTATCTCTACCCAGAAGATTTTTTTGTTCCGATAGAGTTGCCCGCTGCAGTGAGAAACGTCTTGGCCTTGGCCGCCTGACCTATGCTGGTTTTTGAAATGAGCTTGCCCGGTTTATTTATTCTCGCTTGCCCGCCTGTAACAAAAATTTAGCGCACTCCTTTACCCGCTGGCGTAATTTATGCTTCGTTTTTCCTCGTTATGGACCGCAAAAAAATTTTAATAAATGATAATGAAACTGCCGAGGTTGCCGAGCTCCGCAAAAGTTTGGTCACCGTAGGCTATGACGTGCGCCTCGTCAACCGCAGCGCGGAAGTGTTGAGCCTGCTCGATAATTTTCGCCCGAATTTGATCATTTGCGAAACGCGCATGCCCGAAATGGACGGGCCGCATTTGTTGCAGGAAATTCGCAAACGACCCGCCTGGCAACGGCTGCCTTTTGTGCTCATCGGCAAATTAAAATCTCTCGATGAACGCCTCCATGTTATGAAACTGCCGCTGGATGATTATTGGCAAAAGCCTATTGACGCCACGGAGGCGGCGGTGCGCGTCGAGCTGTTGATCAAAGATGCCGAACTGCTCTCGGCTTCACCGCGACCAAAATGGCGCGGCTTCAACGGCAATCTTACCGAAATGAGCCTGGCCGATTTGCTGCAAACAATCGAAGTCGGCAAAAAGACCTGTGTGATTAAATTGCGGCGAGAGAGCAAAGAAGGTACCGTGTACGTCACTGAAGGCGAAGTGATCGATGCGGAACTGGAGCAACGCGAAGCGAAGCCGGCGCTGTTGCGCATGTTCACCTGGACCGACGGCGGCTTTCAAGTCGAGCTGCGGCCGCACGAACGCTCCCGCATGCTCACCACGCCCACACGTGATTTGATTTCCGAAGGCTTGACGCGCCAGGAGCGCTGGGCGCGCATGCTCGCGCAAATTCCGCCGTTGCCCTCGCCGGTCACGCGGGCGGCTGAGGCGGAGCCGGGCAAATGGAATGAAGAAGAAAAAATATTGATGGCGTTGCTTGATGGCGTGCCGGCCAGGCCCATCTCTGCTTTAATTGAAGAAAACCCGGCCGATGAGTTGCGCACGTTGACCGTGCTCAAGCGTCTGCTTGAAAAAGGCGCCATCGTCGCTTCTTCCCTGCCGGTGGAAAAAAAGAACGGCGACTTCTTCTCGCGTTTGCAGCAAGTACGGCAGCAAGGAACCGGGGAAACCCAAAAAATCGGCGCGCTCGTCGATTTAATGATCACCTCCTCGCAGACGTCTGTGCCGCGGCCCGTAGAACGCCGTCGCACCGACCGCCGGCAACTCGAGCGCCGCCGCGGCGCCATGCACGAGAGAACCAGAATCCATTTAAACAAAAGCGAATTGTTGATGATTCGCGAAAAGCTCGCACGTCCTTAGCGTTTCGTATGGCGCCTTCGGGCGCTTATAAACCCCGCAATCCACCATCCGAATTTCGAAATCAATATATGCGCATCGGTGAAATCGCCGTTCTCGGCGCGGCCGCAGACGAAAGAAAAAAATTCATTTCCGCCATCTGCGCGCAGTTGGAAATGACCACACCGCATTTCTCGTTCGGGCGGCTGCCGATCAATGACCAGCTTATGCTGCATCTTTACGGCCTGGCCGTGCATACCGAGAACCAGGCGCCTTCGTTGGATTTGCTCTCGCGTCGCATGCTCGGCTACATCGTGCTTTTCCCCTGGCGGGATGAAGCCGCTTTTGCGCAAATCAAGCCCTGCATCGACTATCTTTCCACGCGCAATGAAGCCGCCCTCATCGTGGCCGCGCACGCGGCCCACGCCCAGCTTCCCTCTGCGCCGGCTTTGAGGAAGGAAGCCATGACCGTTGATAGCGACGGCAAGCTGGCCTTTTTCGAAGAAGACAATCCCGCCAGCGCGAAAAGAGTTTTGTCGAGCTTGATTGATTTGCTCCTCGAACGCGCCGAGATTTAACTTGGCGCAATGAGTACTACAAAGTTAAATTGGCCGGATTCACCCACCGATGTCATTCTGGAAGAATCTTTTTCAGCAGGTAGTTCAAGGCCCAATAGGCTTCAGTCCCAGTGCTTAAAAAGATTCCTCCGGAATGACAGTGGTGATTAGGGCAAAAATCCGAACTTAACGTTGTAGTAGTCAATCACATCATCCTGCGCATGCAGGCCGCAAGGCCTTTTCGGGAATCTCCCATTTGCAGCACGAGGCCTTTTGAGCCGTCCGGCGATTTTGCCGCGACGGCTTTTTTACTTTGTTTCCTGCGCGGTATTTTTTATAATAACCGGCACCGTCATCGGACGGAAGGGATTTTGTGAAGCATCAAGTATGGTGCAACTGAAATCTTTGCAAAAATAGCCAAGACTTGCTTACGCCTTACGTTTTACGGATCGCGTGATACGTGATCCGTAAAACGTAAACAACACCCATTAAACTATTTCATCCTTCCCGTGCCCAACAAAGTTTATGACAGCATCGCCGAAGCCATCGGGCAAACGCCGCTGGTGCGTTTGCGCCAGGTCGCTTCCGGCCTCAAATGTAAAATTTACGCCAAGCTCGAATATCTCAATCCCGGCGGCAGCATCAATGATCGCACCGCATTGCGCATTCTCGAGAGCGCGCAGAAAGGCGGCAAGCTGAAAGTCGGCGGCACGATCGTCGAAGCCACGAATGGCAATGCCGGCGGCGGGCTGGCGATGCTGGCCGCGGGCCGCGGCTATCGCGCCATATTCGCCGTGCCGGACAAAATCAGTCCGGAAAAACTGCGCATGCTGAAAGCCTATGGCGCGGAAGTGATTGTGTGCCCGACGGCGGTGCCGCCGGATTCTGCGGAGCATCATTACAATCTCGCCCAAAAAATCGCGCAAGAAACGCCCAATGCGATTTTTGCAAATCATTACGCCGATCCGCAAAATGCCGAAACCCATTATCTCGCCACCGGCCCGGAAATTTGGGAGCAAACCGAAGGCAAAATCCAGGTGTTGGTTTGCGGCATTGGCACCGGCGGCACGATTTGCGGCGCCGCAAAATTTCTCAAAGAAAAAAATCCCCAAGTTCGTATCATCGGCGTCGATCCCGCCGGCTCCATTGTGCGCGATTATTTTTACGCTCGCCCGTCGGGCAGCGGCCATCCGTATTTGCTCGAAGGCCTGGGCCAGCACGCGATTCCCGGCCACTGGAAGCTCGAGAATCTCGACGAGATCTATTCGGTGAGCGATAAAGAAGCATTTTTGATGGCGCGCCGCCTCGCGCGCGAAGAGGGCTTGTTGGCGGGTGGCTCGTCCGGCGCGACGACAGTCGGTGCTTTGCGCGTGGCGCACGATCTCGGCGCCGATCAAACCGTGGTTGCGATTTTTCCGGACACCGGCATGTATTATCTTTCCAAATTCTATTCGGATGAATGGATGAAAGAGAACCGCTTTTTTGACATGAGCAAAGCGTTGGTGCAGCACTTGCTTGATTCGAAAAGCCAGAGCATGCCGGCGTTGTTGCAGGCCGCGCCGGAAGCCAAAGTCCGCGAAGCGTTGCAACTTATGGAAGAGCGCAACGTCTCGCAATTGCCGGTGATCGAAGAAGGCCGCAGCGTCGGCAGCCTGGAAGAAGCGGCGTTGCTCAACCGCGTGCTCGAAGCCGATGCGTTGTTGGACCAGCCCGTGCGCGGCTTGATGGACGCGAGCTTCCCGATCATTCATCACGACGATACGCTGGAGCACGCAAAATATCTGCTCGCGCGCCGCTATCCCGCGATTTTAGTGCAGGAGCACGGCAAGTTCGTGGGCATCATCACGAAATATGATTTGATCAATTTTATTGTGTAAGCATGAGTTGCAGTTAATGCAATGTTGAGCCGGCACTCCCACTGAAGAAGTCATTCTGGAAGAATCTTTTTGAGCACTTGTTACAGCGTCAAATCGGGGCCAGTCCCATTGCGCAAAAGGGCTCCTCGAATGGCAGGGATTTACAGCTTGTGCAGTGACGCATATTTTCACTTAGCGCGAGCGTGTTTGATGCACATATTGGCGCTTATTAAAGAAAGACGTCAAATTTTTTAATTAAGCGTGGACTAATTAAAGCTTACTTTACTAAACGCGCTGTTATGCACAATCCTGATCGTGCTGGAAAATATGTTTGGTGCTCAACTTCGCCTGAGCCTTTCCAGGCGTTTATCCCGCATCCTTTGCCCCCGAACCCGCGCTTGCAACTAAACGATGATGACTACGATTTAATCGAAAAAGCGAATCGCGCGCTCGGTCGCTTGGATGGCGCCACAAAATTGCTGCCCGAACCCGCGCTTTTTCTTTATTTTTATGTGCGCAAAGAAGCATTGGTTTCTTCACAGATTGAAGGAACTCAATCCTCCCTTTCTGATTTGCTTTTGTACGAAAATCAAGAAGTGCCCGGGGTTCCGCTTGCGGATGTGGAGGAGGTGTCCAGCTATATCGCGGCGATGCAGCATGGCTTGAAACGGCTGCGTAACGGCTTCCCGCTTTCTCTGAGGTTGATTCGGGAAATTCATGAGATCTTGTTGAGCAAGGGCCGGGGCAAGGAACAAACGCCGGGAGAGTTTCGTCGCACCCAAAATTGGGTTGGCGGCACGAGGCCTGGCAATGCGATTTTTGTTCCACCGCCGCCCGAAGAGGTGCTCACTTGCATGGGTGAGTTGGAAAAATTTCTCAATGATGAACCGGCTCGCACGCCGCTGCTCATCAAGGCGGCGTTGTCTCACGTTCAATTTGAAACCATACATCCTTTTTTGGATGGCAACGGCCGGTTGGGCAGGCTTTTGATCACCTTTTTGCTCTGCGCGGAAGAAGCGCTCTCCGAACCGATGCTCTATTTGAGTTTATATTTCAAAACCCGTCGGGCAGCTTATTACGATTTGTTGCAGAAAGTGCGCATGGAAGGCGATTGGGAAAGCTGGGTACGTTTTTTTTTGCGAGGCGTCGAAGAAACCGCGAACCAAGCGGCGGAAGCAGCCAAAGAAATCTTGCAGTTGTTTGAAGACGATCGCCGCCGCCTCGAATCTTTGGGGCGAGCGGCCGGAACTGCGTTGAGACTTCATCAGTTTGCGCAGCGCCAGCCTATTCTTTCGATTCAAAACTCAGCCAAATGGCTGAAAGTTTCGATTCCAACGGTGACGGCAGCGATCGCACATTTGCAAAAGCTTGGCATCTTAACGGAAAAAACCGGCAGGCAACGCAATCGCCTGTTCATTTACAAACGGTATCTCGAAGTTTTAAGTCGCGGCACTGAACCGTTGCGCTGAAATCATGTTTTCTGATTTGAGAAAGGAGAATTTCATGGGCTTCATGACCGACGCCGTGCATGCAGGACAACAACCCGAAGAAGCCTGCGGCGCGGTGATCACGCCGATTTATCAAACCGCCACTTATGCGCAAGCCGCGCCGGGCGTGCACAAAGGCTATGAATATGGCCGCACCGGCAATCCCACGCGGCTGGCATTGGAACAAAATCTCGCGGCGCTGGAGCGGGGAAAATTTGCCTGTGCATTTTCCTCCGGCATGGCCGCCACTTCCACCGTGGCGCAATTGCTCAAAGCCGGCGATCACGTTTTGTGCACCGCCAATGTTTATGGCGGCACTGCACGTTATTTTCGCCAGGTGATGGCGCCATTCGGCTTGCAGTTCAGCACGGCGGACACTTCCAATCTTGCCCAAGTCAAAGAGGCCTTTCGTCCTGAAACCAAAATGCTGTTCGTGGAAACGCCTTCGAATCCGCTCATGATCATTTCCGATTTGTCGGCATTGGCGGCGATGTGCCGCGAACGTGGTGTGCTGCTGGTCGTCGATAATACTTTTCTAAGTCCCTATTTCCAGCGCCCGCTCGAGCTGGGCGCGGATATTGTTCTGCACAGCACCACGAAATTCATCAACGGTCACAGTGACGTCGTCGGCGGCATCGTCATCACCAATCACGCGCATATCGCCGAACGCCTGGCGTTTTTGCAAAATGCCGTGGGCGCAGTGCCGAGTCCATTCGATTGCTGGCTGATTCTGCGCTCGACCAAAACGTTGCCGCTGCGCATGCGCCAGAGCAATGAGGCTGCAATTGTGCTCGCGCGTTTTTTATTCGAGAGCAAGAAAGTGCAGCATGTTTATTATCCTGGCCTGCCGCTGCACGCGCAGTACGAGCTGGCGAAAAAGCAGCAGCTCGATCCTTATGGCAAGCCCGGCTTCGGCGGTATGATTTCTTTCAATCTTGCTGATTTTGAAACCGCGAAGAGGTTTTTGCAAGGCATCAAGCTATTTACTTTGGCAGAAAGCCTGGGTGGTGTGGAAAGCTTGATTTGCCATCCCAGCTCGATGACGCACGCTTCCGTGCCGCCGGAGGAGCGCAAACGCATCGGCTTGAGCGACGGCCTGGTGCGCTTGTCGGTAGGTGTGGAAGATAAGGAAGATTTGATCGACGATCTGGCGCGAGGCTTGGCGATGATTTAGTGCTGGTGAATTGTTGTTGGCATCGAACGTTGGCGTGAGGGTATTCTAAATGCAATCCCAAAGGCCGGCGCTGAAAAAAAATAAACAGCGGCATTACTTTTTCCTGAACCCATATGAAAGCGAAGCTTTCACCAAATGCCCGAAGTGCGATCAAAAAACCAAAGTGCGAAGAATTCCGTTGGTGATTCATCTCGAACCCGCACAGCTTGTGACTTTGAATAAAGGTTGTCGTTATTGCCCTTACTGCGATTTGATCATTGCCAAACGAATCGAGGGTGAAAATTTGATGGCAAATGCTTTTGAAGCGATCAATCCTGAAATCATCGGCAACAACTATGTCGTGATTGGCACGGCGGATCGCAAAGACTGGCTGGCCTCAAGAAAAGGCTTGATTCCTTCGTCCGGTTTTATCGATCGCGTGTATCTATTCAAAGATCTGCTGAATTTTGAAGTTATTCCGGCGGGATGGTATCCTGCTGACAAACCAGCAAAGATCAAGTCGAGGTAATTTGCAAGCGGATCGTTCGACCGCAAAGATGCCACACGCCTTCAGAATACTATTGTCCGCGATAAAAATTCCTAGGCGTTCGTTGATTTGGTCTATTACCGGCAGAACGCCGGCCTCGACGTTCTGGAATGTTAAATCATGGCTTTTTTATTTGGAAAAAACGTTGTTGGAATAATTTTTCTTTTTCTGGGCAACTACATTCTGCCTTCCTCACTGTTCGCCCAAGCTTGGCAATATCACAGCACCTCGCGCTTCGTCATCGCGTATTCTGCTTCGGAAAAAAATTTAGCCACGCGGGTTCTCGCCGAGCTGCAACTTCAGCAGGAGCAATTGTCGCAGCAATTGAATTTTCAGCCTCGTCGCGCGATCACCGTTTATCTTTGTCCGACGCAAGCCGCTTTTGATCGCCTCACCGGCGGTGTGATTCCGCACTGGGGCGAGGCTGCGGCTGATCCGGTGCAATGGCGCATCTTTCTCAAATCGCCGCGCGCGAGTGCGAACAAAAAATTGGATTGGCAAACGATCAAGCACGAGCTGGTGCATCTGACGCTGGGGGAGATCGCGGATCCGAATCGCCTGCCGCGCTGGTTCAACGAAGGCGCTGCGATTTTGCTCGCGGGCGAAACAGACCATGTCGAGCCCCTCGCCATTTCGCGCGCCATGACTACGAACTCTTTAGTAACGTTTGATGAAATTGAAGCACTGCTTTCTTTCCCAAATGCGCAAGCCGGGCTGGCTTATTCGGAAAGCTATCACGCCGTGAAATTTTTAGTGCGGCGCTTTGACGCCGAGGCGATCAAAAAATATGCGCAAACCCTCGCTCTTCATCCCGATTCGCGCGCAGCTTTTCGCACCGCCTTCGGCGAAGATTTATGGGATTTTGAAATCGCCTATTTCGATCATCTGCGTAAAAATTTTCGTTGGTATGTTCTATTGGATGAAAGCCTGCTCTGGGGCGGGTTGATTCTTGCATTGGTGATTGCCGGCTACGTCGCCACGCGCTGGCGAAATAAAAAGAAAAAGCAGGAGTGGGAGGATGAAGCGGCGGAAAAATCGATGGATGGAGATGCTATGGAGAGTGATGAACCCTCTACTTCGCCTCAAAACCCGAACTGACTAATCGCTGCCAGCGACCGGGCGGTGGGTGTTGAAAGTCAATCATTGCTTTTATAGTATCAGTTCTTTACTATATCGATGTCCGAGTTCTATTTCAAGCTGCCCGCCGGTTGGAGGAATGCAAATGCTCGCGGAATTGCAACGCGCGATCATAGAGGGAAAGTACAATATCACCAATCACGCCGACGAAGAGCTGGTGAAAGATGCACTGATGTTCGCCGACGTTCGCGAAGCTCTCATGCGTGGCGAAGTGACTGAAGATTATCCCAACGATTTTCCTTACCCGAGTTGTTTGGTTTTTGGCATGAACGCGAAAAATGAACCCATTCATGCAGTTTGGGTGTATGCCACGCAAAAAGAAATCGCAGTTCTGGTTACCGCATATCGTCCCGATCCTCGCAAATGGATTGACTCCAAAATCCGGAGAAAATATGAGCCTGATTGACCACTGCCCTATTTGCGGCAGCCCGCTTTTCCGTGAAACCGTCGAAAAGCTTTTGCGCGGCGGCAACCATATCGCTGCATTGCACGTCCATGCCGGTGTTTGCAAAAAGTGCGGTGAAATCGTATTTGACGCGCCGACCCATCAACGTTTCGAACGGGTGCGAAAGCAGCTCGAGCAGGAGCAACTCGACGAGTTCACGCCGATCGGCCAGGCCCTTGCCGCATGATCTGCACTGGCCGGTCACTGCCAGTGACCGGCCGGTAGTCGCCGGTGGCGCCGCCTCCAGCTACGCCTCAATGCGCTGCAATCTTTTTTTCAACCCCGCCAGATCAGCGCGGGGTTGTTGCAGGCATGATGGTGCTGGAATATTTGCGCTTGACTTATTCGGGATCAGGCGGAAGCCGGCAACATCACCAGCGCAAAATTGAGGTGCTCTGCACCCCGCTACCATTCATCCTCCCAATTCTGCCATTCATCGGAATCCGTTAATCTTTTCACAACTCCTCGCGTATCTTCTCCCGCGCATGCGCAACAGCACTCGAGCTTTTATTCGGTGCCGTTTTTTTTCGTTGCACGCCGGAACAAACACCGCAGCACCGATGCCGGTTATTTTAGCGTCGGGCGGACGAAAGGATCTGAAATGACAATTCTAATCTTGTTCATCTTGTACGCGCTCACACTTTCAGCCGCGCTGGCGCGTGCAGGACATCGATCGCGTATCGTACCCTCAAGTGGACCAGCTCGCAATCGGCCCACGCGAATCCTGATCGTGGGAGCGACGGGCGGGACTGGCCGTCAACTCGTCGTGCAAGCGTTGGAGCGTGGCTATGCAGTGACGGCTCTTGTGCGAGATCCCTCAAGGCTTAAGATCAACCATCCGCAGTTGGCGGTGATTCAAGGTAATGTGCTCGACAGCGCCTCCATTGCGGAAGCAATGCGCGGCCAGGAGGCAGTAGTTTCCGCTCTAGGCCACAAGCGGTTTTTCTATCCAGCTCGCATTCTGTCCGAAGGAACTCGAAACCTCCTGCGAGCCATGGAGACGCACGGCGTCGCGCGACTCGTCTGCGAGACTTCGCTCGGACTCAGCGACAGCGCCGGGCGTATGGGCCTGTACTACACATTTTTTATCATTCCAATGATTCTGCCTTTTTATTTCTGGGACAAGACGCGGCAGGAACGGATCATCGCGGAGAGTAACGTCGAGTGGGTAATCGTTCGGCCCGGCGTGCTGACGAATGGAAAAAGGCGAGGGTCGTATCATCAGGGCTCTGAGGTTGGAAGCTTCCTCAAAACGGTGCGTATTTCCCGCGCTGACGTGGCGGACTTCATGCTTAACCAGCTCACGTCCGACACGCACCTTCGAACCACACCGGGCGTGTGTTGGTAAAGCAAGTAGCCTCGTAAACATTCATGCAAGGAGCCTCTCATGTTGGACCAAATCATTCGCGCCGTTCTTTGGCTGCACATTGCCGCGGGCTTCACGGGTTTCTTCGTTGCGCCGGTCGCACTCATCACACGCAAAGGCGGAGCAACGCATCGCAAGTGGGGCAAAGTTTATTTTTGGGCCATGACGGTCAGCGTGTTCAGCTCGCTCATCGTGGCCGCGTATCGCCCGAATATTTTTCTCTTATTGATCGGCGTCTTCAGCTTCTATCTCGTCTTCACCGGCTATCGCGTGCTGCGCCGCAAACGCCCGGAGATAGGTCAAGCCGCAAACGCTTTGGATTGGGCTGTGGCGAGTTTGACTTTGTCCGCAAGCTTGTTCATGCTCGCTTACGGCAGCTTGAATCTCACCACCTTCGCTTTGCGTTTGAATCCGATACTGCTCGTGTTCGGAGTTTTAGGCGCGCAAGCTGCGGGCAGCGACCTCTACAGATTCGTGCGGCCCTCGGCCGATAAGAATGCCTGGTACTTCGATCACATGTCCGGCATGGTCGCTTCATACATCGCCGCGGTGTCCGCGTTCTCCGTCGTGAACTTCACCTTCCTGCCGCCGCTCATGCGCTGGCTCTGGCCCACGGTGATCGGCGCGCCGCTGCTCGCGATTTGGATCACGCAGTACAAGATCAAATTCAATCAAAAGAAAAATGCAACTGCCGCTCGTGAGTATGAATTAGTCGACGAACAGATTTAAACCGCGAAGCAACGCCAATATTTTTTATTCGCGTCGCTTCGCGCTCATTCGCGGTTGCTGCGGATAAAGCTTTCGCATTTTGATTTCAATCCAAAAAGTTTATTTTCAAGCATGGCACTGTGGCGCGACAAAAAGAGTATCTCGGTACTGCTCCTCGCCGATACCCTCATCGCCGTTTTCTTGACGGTCATCGGCGTGGGCGCGGGAGCAGAGCCTTGGCACATCACTCTGCTCGAGAACCTCATCTTCTCGCACGCCATCGGCACTTCCATCTTTTTGTTGGTGTATGGTTCCGGCATCGCGCACGCAAAGAACAATCTCGGCAAGCTGCTCGGGCTTACCGGGCTTTTTATTTTAGGCGGTTGGTGCGGCACGATCATCAGTTTAGTGAGCATGTATCTTCTATTTGACCGCGAGCTGACCTGGCGCACGCCCACCTCGCATTTATTCCTCACCACTGCTCTCGCGGTAATTTTCGGCGCTGTAGTTTATTGTTTTTTCGCTGCTCGCGAGCGTTTGCAAGACGCGATTGCAACGCTTGCGGAAAAAGAAGTGAAAGAGCAGCAGCTTCTCCGTCTCAAAACCAAAGTTGAGCTGGAAGCGCTGCGTGCGAAAGTCAATCCGCATTTTTTGTTCAACACCCTCAACTCGATTGCGAGCCTCATCCGCGTCGATCCCGCCAAAGCCGAAGAAATGGTGCAACGTCTCGCGCGTTTGTTTCGCTATACTTTGGAGGCGAGCAATCGTGAATGGATTAAGCTCGAAGACGAGCTGCGCCTGTGCCGTGAGTATTTGGAGATCGAAAAAGTGCGCTTGGGCGAACGTTTGACGTATGAGATCGTAAGCGAGCCCGGTCTTGCTGAACAGACGATTCCCGGTCTCTTGCTTCAGCCTTTGGTCGAAAACAGCGTAAAGCACAGCATTGCTTCCTCCAAAACCGGCGGTCACATTACCATCAAAGCGAGTAGCAACGGCAATGAATGCCATCTTGAAATACACGACACCGGCAAAGGCTTCGATCGTTTGGAAACAACCGCAGGCTTTGGCTTGAGCAGCGTGCGCGAGCGCCTGACGTTGCACTATGGCGATGACCATTCATTCGAACTCTCGACCGAATACGGCGTGCGCATTCTCATGCGTCTGCCGCTGGCGAGAAATGGAAATGCTGCACCCTCGAATTGAAGGTTCGTCGAAGAGTTTTTTTCTTTGTCATTCGTAAGAAACTTCCCTCGAGTCGGATACGGTGCTTGTGTCTAGGGAAGCTCCCTCCCAGGATGACAGCGCGTGGAGGCGCGGTTCACTCAATTGCAAAATGCCGTAGTCATCGCTTGAGTCATATTATGAAATACCAAACTCTCCTCGTCGAAGACGAGCCGCTCGCATTGCAACGTTTGCAACGCCTGCTGCACCCCTACAACGATTTCATCGACCTCATTGCGCATGCGACCAACGGCGAAGAGGCTGTCGAGATGATCAACACGCTCAAGCCGGATTTGATCTTTCTCGACATTCAATTGCCGGAGCTGAACGGCTTCGAAGTGCTCGAACGCCTCGCGCACGTGCCGCTCGTCATCTTCTCTACTGCCTATGATGAATTTGCGCTCAAGGCGTTCGAGACCAACGCGATTGATTATTTGCTCAAGCCGGTCGAGCCGGAACGTTTGCAACGCGCATTAGAAAAGCTGCGCCGATTAACGAGCAACGAGCAGACGCTGCTCCAAGCGCAATTGCAAAAGCTGCTCGCCGAAATGAAGAAGCCTGCCATTCAACGCCTGCATGTGCGCACGGGCGACCGCATTCGTTTGCTCGATTACAACGAAATCTATTTTTTCCGCGCCGTGGACAAATACGTCGAAGTCCATACCCACAACGAAACCTTCCTGCTCGATCAATCTCTCAACCAACTCGAAACCGAATTGCCCGCAGAACAATTCGTGCGTATTCATCGCGCCGCGCTTGTGAACATGAAACACGTGCTCGAAATCGTGCGCGGTCTCGGCGGCAACTATCGCGTGCGCATGCGCGATAAGAAGATGACGGAGTTGTCGGTGAGCCGCGCGTCGAAGGCGAAGTTGAGATTGGCATAAGTTCGAAAAAGGCCTTGAATGATGCTTCGAGGTTCAGTACGTTTCATTTTTTCAAATGCTCCCCGAGTTGTTGAAGACTCTCAGAGGAAAATGGGTTGCGGTTTACGAAGAGAAAGCCATCGAAGTGGGCGACTCGATGCAGAGTGTGCTGTTTAGCATTCGAGAACGCCTGCCAAAAGGCGAGGTCTATATCCAACTCGTTGATGAGAAACTTCCTGTTGCCTAAATGTTGTCGCCGCGAAACGGGAGACGATAATCTTGCTTGTCGTTTATAAATATTACGGTGCGTAGCGAAGAAGATGCAGCGTTTTTTGTAAAATGCCCGGCGTTGCTTGATACCGGCGCCGATCGTTCCGTGATCACCCAAAAAATTTTTGAAAAACTGCTGCCCGATCGTGTCGGGGCGATTTATGTTGAAGATTATTTATTATTGATTATTTGGGTGTAGGTTATACTCACCGTCTCTATGCAGTCAATTTTGAAATTCACGAATGGCTGTTTCCGCATGTTGCTGTCCTGGTTGGATCAAATGACAATGAGCCCGCGGATGATTATCTTCTCGATGCCTATTCCCGCGCCGTGATTCATGCCGCAGAAATCGTCAGCCCGGCTGTCGTCAATCTCGAAGTGCGCAAGCGCTCCGGGCGCGGCGCGGAGGCGGGCGGCAGCGGCTCGCGATTTATTTTACCCCCGACGGCTTGATTTTGACCAACAGCCACGTCATTTCCAACGCCGCTGGTATTGGCGTGACGCTGGCGGATGGCCGGCAGGCACAAGCCGAGATCATCGGCGACGATCCGCATACGGACATCGCCGTGATTCGCATGGCAGCGGATGATTTGCAGCCGGTGAAATTGGGAAACTCCGAGGGCATCAAAGTCGGGCAGTTGGTGGTTGCGATCGGCAATCCCTACGGCTTTCAATGCACCGTGACCGCCGGCGTGGTGAGTGCGTTAGGCCGATCTTTGCGCGCCGAATCCGGGCGGTTGGTCGACAACGTCATTCAAACCGATGCGGCGTTGAACCCGGGCAATTCCGGCGGGCCGCTAGTGACGGCGCGCGGCGAGGTGATCGGCGTGAATACCGCGGTGATCCGTCCGGCGTAAGGTTTATGTTTTGCGATTGCGATCAACACCGCCACGTTCGTGGCCGGCCAGTTGATCAAATACGGCAGAACCCGGCGCAGCTACATCGGGTTGGGCGGCCAAAACGTGCCCTTGCACCGGCGCGTGATTCGCTTTCATCATCTGGAAAACGAATCGGGCATTTTAGTGGTATCGCTGGAAAAAGACGGCCCCGCCGCCGCCGGCATACGTGAAGGCGACGTTATTCTCGCATTCAACGTCCGGCCGGTGCGCAGCATCGACGATTTGCATCGTTATCTCACCGACGAATTTATCGGCGTGCCCGTGCGGTTGACGCTGTTGCGCCATACCGAAAAAATCGTTGAAGAAGCCACGCCGGCGGATTTAAAGAGGCAATAGCAATCAATCAAAAAAGTTCCTTACGCATTACGTTTTAATTTTACGCCTAATGTTTTTGTCATTGCTTTCGGCGTGTGGGCTTTGGCTACATCTTATACGGCCTGGCGGCTGCTGTCGCCGTTTGCCTTGAGCACGGCGGAAACGCTCATTGCCGTTCTGCTCGCTGCCCTCTTTATTTCCCTGCCTTTTCTGAGCTGGCGTTTTTCTCACCGGCGCGAATCTTCAGTTTGGGACAGAGCGTTATCCTGGCTCACGTTCTTGAGCATGGGCGCGCTCAATTATCTCTGCCTGCTGTTCTTGCTGCGCGATGCGCTCTGGCTTATTGCAATTTTTTCAGGAAAAATTATTTCAGTGGTTCATGGGCAAACCACAGCCCGGCCTTTGCCGGGCTTGGTTTCCAACTGGAATTGGGAGCAAACGACTACTTTATTAATCGCAGGTTTGGCGGGATCGCTGATGAGCTACGGTGTGTATCAAGCGCGCAAACGGCCAAAAGTTGTGGAAGTCAGCGTGCCGATTGCAGGTTTGCCCGAAGCGCTCGCCGGCTTGCGCATTGTGCAGATCAGCGATTTGCACGCGGGCCCGACGATCCGCCGCGCTTTCGTGCAAAGGGTGGTTGACCTCGTGAATGCTTTGCAGGCCGACATTATTGCTTTCACCGGCGATGTTGCCGACGGATCCGTGGCGCATTTGCGGCCGGAAGTTGCGCCGCTGGCGGAGTTGTCCGCAGGTTACGGCAAATTTTTCGTGACCGGCAATCATGAATATTATTCCGGCGCCGAAGCCTGGATTGAAGAAATGCGCCGGCTCGGCTTTGCGGTGTTGATGAATGACAATAAAATTTTGCAAATTCAGAAGCGGCGCGTTTTGATCGCCGGGGTTACGGATTTCAGCGCGGGCCATATGCTGCGCCAACATCAAACCGAACCGGCGCAAGCGCTCGCGAGCGCGGAGAATTGCGAGGTCAAGATTTTGCTGGCGCATCAGCCGCGCAGCGTTTTCGCCGCCGCACAATACGATTGCGATCTCCAGCTTTCCGGACATACGCACGGCGGCCAATTTTGGCCCTGGCAATGGCTGGTGCCGTTGCAACAGCCTTATGTGGCGGGATTGTTCAAACATGAAAAGACGTAGTTGTATGTCAGCCGCGGCACAGGCTATTGGGGCCCGCCGCTGCGGGTGGGCGCGCCGGCAGAGATTGCCTTGATCAAACTGATTGGTGACGAGAGAATTTTTACAATTAAGCCATAAGACTATTCTTTCGCGTAAATTTACTGGCGTCTGGCGGAATTTTTTTGTATCCTCGGCCTTATGGCCGAGAACCTGGTTTTGACGCACGAGCGCGTGGATGACATTCCTCTGCT
>Ga0247727_10000291_pt1 | contig 120606 bp, 101 predicted proteins | sample WisWelCaveWW1625_FD_202498 | JGI IMG/M metagenome (GOLD analysis project Ga0247727, IMG submission 202498) | Biofilm microbial communities from Wishing Well Cave, Virginia, United States - WW16-25 | ecosystem: Environmental > Aquatic > Deep subsurface > Groundwater > Cave microbial mat...
CGCGGAGCCTTCCTCACGCCTCGATGTGCAGGACCAGATCCCCCGCGGTCTCCTCGCGCACGATTCGCACCTCGACCGCGTCCCCGACGCTGACGCGCAGCCGCTCCCACACATCCATCGGCGCCAGCCCGTCGCACGGCGCGCCCGCGACGTCCACCAGCATGTCGCCCGCCTGCAGGCCGGCCCGCGCGGCCGGCGTGCCGGCGATGACCTTGAGCACGTGCGGCAGGTTGTGCGGCCGCGACGTGGCCCCGGCGTCCGGCGGGCCGAGGATGAAGCCGAGGAAGGCGCCCGGCGGCGGTACGACGGCGCGCGGCGCGCCGGGCGCGCCGACCGCGGGCGCGACGAGCACGCCGGCCGGCGCGACCAGCTCCAGCCGCTTGCCGGACCAGTCGAAGCCCACCTGCTCGAAGGCCGTGAGCGCGCCGCAGCCCACGAGGCTGCGAAACTCGGCCTGCGCGTCGGGTGCGTCGAGATCGGCGCTGGCGAGCAGGACCCACGGCCGGCGCAGCGTCACGGGACCGACGAGCGCGTCCTGCTCCAACCGGACCAGCAGCTCGTCGCGGCCGTGGCCGTGCACACCCGTGACACGGTAGGGCAGCGCGCCGCGCGCCAGCCAGTTCGCGTCGTCGTCGGGCAGGCCGAGGCGCCGCAGGTCCGAGCGCGCGAGGCGCAGGGCGAAGGGCATGCCGGTGTCCAGCAGCGCGGTCAGCGGCGCGCCGCCCAGCGACAGCTCGACCAGCGGCCGGCCCTTGCCGTCGTCGCGCAACGGCACGGCCAGCGCCGGCTTGCCGGTGATCTCTGACAGCGGCCGCACTGCGCCCGCGGTCGTGCGGCCGCGCAGCAGCAGCCGGCCCGCGCGCAGGTCGAGCACGGGAGACAGCTCGATGAGCCGCGGGCCGCCGAGCACCACACCGGGGGCGTTCGCAGCCGGCACCTCGTTGTGCGGCGGGAAGGGCGCGGACGCCGCGGGCAACTGCAGCAGCGGGTGGCGGCCGAGCTGCAGGCGGTCGATCCAGCGCATCAGCGACACGCCGCCGCCGGCCACGCCGAAGGACGTCTCGGCCCCGAGCCGCAGCAGTCCCAGCGCGTCAGCCAGGTCGGGTTGCACGTAGGCGCCGCTGGCGCCGGTGTCGAAGAGGGTCCACACGTTGCCCAGCGCACCCCGTTCGCCCTGGACCGTGCCTTCGGGGAACACGACGGAGCCGGCGCCCGGGATCGGGTGCGGCACCAGCAGCAAGCGCGCGACGTCGGTGACCGGCGCCAGCGGCGGGTCCGGAGCGTCCGGGAACAGCGCGTCGGCGTGACTCAGGCCGGCCCGCGCCGACGTGATGCGGATCACGACGCCCACGGTGTCGTCGAGGCCCTCCTCGATGCGCGTCGGCAGGACGAGGCCGTCCGCCAGCGGCCGCCAGTCGCCCAGCCGGTACCAGCGGCGGGTCACCTGGGTGGAGTCGAGCAGCGTCGTCAGCCGGCCGCTGTCGCGCGCGATGTGCGCCAGCCAGCAGGTGCCGTGCGGCCAGGCAAGGAACAGCACGTCCTCGCCGCTGGCCGCGTGGCCGAGCTCGTCGGTCACCAGGCGAGGCGTCCGCAGCGGGACCTGCGCCAGCGTGACTTGCGGATCCAGCAGGAGCCGGAACAGCAGCGAGTTGTCCAGCAGCGTCACGGCCGGCAGGCCGGTCATCGGGCCGGCGGGTCCGACCTCGTCGGCCAGGTTCCAGCAGCGCGTACCGGTGCTGATGAACACCGCGCGGCGCGCGATGCCCCGTGGCGGGTCCGGCCGCGCACCGGGCGCCGGGATCCACGTCTGCTCCTCGCGGTACGTGAAGGGCTCGCGGCGCAGCAGGATGTGCAGCTCGAAAGCGAGGCCGGGCAGCTCGAGGCGGCCGGCCAGCTCGAGGTCGCCGGCGGCCGTGGCCGGTGCGCCGCCGGCGACGGCGGCCTGCATGCGCGCGGCAATCTCGGGGACGGTGATCTGCGCCGCCGCCGTGGGCCCGAGGGCCGTGACGCCGGCCACCACGGCAAGCACGGCAAGGCTGTGTGATCCCATGCGGCGGATTATCACCTCATCCTCCCGAAGGCTCGCGATCCTTTGACCCGCGTCGCCGCCCCGGACTACCCTGCCGCCCTCGCCGGCGACCCGTCGCGACGCACGCACCGCCCGGTCCAACCGATCCGGAGCCTCCCCATGCCCGCCACCCTCACCGCCAAGTCCATCCTCGCGGAGCTCCCCGCCCTCGGCAGCGCGTCCTACAAGAAGGTGATGCTCGTGCACGGCGCGCGCGAGCCGATCCACGGCGTCAAGATCGAGGACCTCAAGAAGTTCCAGAAGCGCGCCGGCGGCACGAACCACGAGCTCGCGCTCGAGCTGTGGGACAGCGGCGTCTACGACGCGATGTACCTCGCCGCGCTGATGGCCGACGACGCGCGCATGGGCCGGCAGGACCTGCAGCGCTGGATCGCGGGCGCCAGCTCGCCGATGCTCGCGGAGTACTCCGTGCCGTGGGTGGCGGCCGGCAGCCCGCACGGCTGGGACGTGGCCCTGAAGTGGATCGACAGCCGCAAGGAGCACGAGGCCGCGGCGGGCTGGAACACGCTGGCCGGCATCGTCGCCCTGCGCCCGGACGGGGAGCTGGACCTCGCGCAACTCCGCAAGCTGCTGGCGCGGGTCGAGAAGCAGCTACGGACCGCGCCGAACCGGGTGAAGTACACGATGAACGGCTTCGTCATCGCGGTGGGCTGTTGCGTCAAGCCGCTCACGGCCGACGCGCTGCGCACGGGCAAGGCGCTGGGCAAGGTCGAGGTGGACATGGGCGGGACGGCCTGCAAGGTGCCGGACGTCGCGGGGTACGTCGCCAAGGCCAGGGCGCGCGGCGCGCTGGGGAAGAAGCGCAAGTCGGTGAAGTGCTGAGGCGCGGGGCGGCGGCGACGGGTGGCGGAAACGCGCAGCCTGGACTAGAGTGCCTGCGCTGGTGACAGCCACGCCGCAGTCAACTGGGGCGTCCTGGCGGTGGCGAGGACGCGATCCGCGAGGACGGCGTGCAGGAGGGTGCGATGCAGCTCAGGTTGCTTGCGACCGTGGCGCTGTCCGTCGGCAGGCTCGTCGCGGAGACCCGGGCGGGGGACGTGTTCGTCGTCGGGCCGGGCCAGCCGTACTCCCAGATCCAGGCCGCCGTGATTGCGGCAGGCTACGGCGACATCGTGCTGGTCCAGAGCGGCACGTACCAGGGATTCGCGATCGCCGGCAAGGGCGTCTCGGTTGTCGCTGACGCGGGAGCCACGGTCGTCATCGAGGGCGGCATCCTGGTCACCAACGTCCCCGGCGGCGGGACGGTGCTGCTCGACCGCCTGACCAACCTTTCCGCCTACACCAATTCGGTCACGCCCCATGGCCTGCAGGTGAAGAACTGTGCCGGCGCCGTGCGCGTTCAGCAGTGCGGGCTCGTCGGCGCGGATGGCGACGGCGTCCTCGATCTCGACTCCTGCTCCACCGATGGCGAGCCGGACGCCTCGGATGGCGCGTACGTGGAGGACTCGGAGGATGTCTCTTTCTCGAGTTGCACGTTGCTGGGCGGGTCCGGGTCCATGATCTGGGACGTTCCGTGCCACCTCCACGGTTACATCCTGACTGGCGGGAAGGGCGGCAACGGCCTCTCGGTCGCCGACTCGGCCGTCACGGTGTACGACTCCCAGGTGGCGGGCGGCGGCAGCGGCTCGGGCGGGTACAGCAGCTCGGCCGGGCACGGGATCTGGGTTGATGGCGGCGCGTCGAGCCTGGTGCTGTCGCGCGTCGCGGCCACGGGCGGCTCGGGCGGCGATTCGTACGACGGCTTCGCTCCCTTGCCGGGAGGGCCCGGCGGCAACGGGCTGCACAACCCGTGGGCCGCCGAGATCTTCTACCTGGAGTCGGTGTTCACGCCGGGTGTTCAGGGTGCGGGCTACGTCGTCCCCGGCGGCACGCCGGCCCTGCCCATCGCCGGATCCGCGACAGCCTGGAGCGGCAGCGCGAAGTCGATCGGCTTCCTCAAGCTGCTGCGAGAAGGCCAGGCCACGCCGCTGGGGGTGGGCGGCGAGCCCGGCGAGTCCGTTCTGGTCTTCGCGTCGGTGCTGACGCAGGGGCTGCTCTCCGAGAAAGCGAAGGGCACCTTCACTCCTGGCCTGAACGCGCTGCTCGGGCCGTTCGCGCTGGGGGTTGTCCCGGCCGCGGGCCAGGTGAACGTCAACGTCGTCATGCCCGACCTCCCGCCGGGCGTGGAGGGCGTGGGCCTCTACCTCCAGGCGGTGCTCGTCGGTCCGTCCACGGTGACGCTGTCATCCTGGGGGCACCTCACGTTGCTCGATGCTTCGTTCTGAGCGGCAAGTTCGAGCGGCCCGCGCGTCCTGAGCTGCTGCCAGGCCTGGCTCTCGCCGCTCCGGTGGCGGCCCCGAGATGAATCGGTAGACTCCGGGGCTCCCACTGGAGGTGACCCCATGACCTACGTCGACGGCTTCCTGCTCCCCGTCCCCAAGAAGAACCTGGCCGCCTACCGCGGCATCGCCCGCAAGGCCGCGAAGATCTGGAAGGAATACGGCGCGCTCGAGTACCGCGAGTGCTCCGGCGACGACCTGAACCCCAAGGGCATGCTCGGCTTCCCGGCCGTGATCAAGCCCAAGGCCGGCGAGACGGTGGTCTTCTCGTGGATCGTCTACAAGTCGCGCGCGCACCGCGACCGCGTCAACGCCAAGGTCATGAAGGACCCGCGGCTGTGCAACATGATGGACCCGAAGAAGATGCCCTTCGACTGCAAGCGCATGGCCTACGGCGGCTTCAAGACGCTGGTCAAGGGCTGAGCGGGGGCGGCCCGCGTCCGCCCGTCGCGCCCATGCCGCTGCACGAGACCATCCCGGCGCTGCCGGTGCGGCACGTCGGCGCCAGCATCGCGTTCCAGCGCGACACGCCGGGCTTCGCCGCCGTGCACGGGGAAGCGGGCTTCGCCGTCCTGAATCGCAACGGCGCGCTCGAGCGCGAAGGGTGGGGCGACCGCGACTTCGCGGTCGGCGACATGGACCACAACCTGATCACGTTCTTCGAGCCCGGGTAGACGCAAGGAGGAGTCGATGCAACTCGCGCAGCAGGTTCTCGTCGCGCTCGTGGGCGTTTCGATCGGCGCACTGTGCGGACACGCCCGCGCGGACGTGCTCGTCGTCGGACCGGGCCTGCCCTTCCCCCAGATCCAGTCGGCGGTGACCGCGGCGGCCGACGGCGACGTCGTGCTGGTGAAGTCCGGCGCCTACCCGGGTTTCTGGATGGCCAACAAGGGTGTCGCGGTGGTGGCCGAGCTCGGCGCCACCGTCGCCGTCGAGGGCGGCATCCGCATCTCGGGCGTGCCGGCCGGCTCGACGGCGGTGCTCGACCGCCTGTTCGGCGTCGCCGTCCAGCCGGACGCGCTGACCAGCTACGGCCTGCACGTGACCAACTGCGCCGGCGCCGTGCGCGTCCAGTTGTGCGACCTCAAGGGCGCCGACGGCACCAGCACCGTCACGGCGTATCCCGACTGCGACGTGACCGGCAACGCCGACGCCTTCGATGCCGTGCGCGTCGAGGGCTCGCCCGACGTGTCCTTCTCGTCCTGCACGCTGACCGGCGGCTCCGGCTCGTCGCTGTGGGACTCCAGTTGCCACCGGTTCCAGGACACCTGGATGCCGGGCGGCGCCGGCGGCCACGGTCTCGCGCTCTTCGGCTCGCTGGTCAGCGTGTACGACTCCTTCCTCACGGGCGGCCCCAGCGGCTTCGGCAACTACAGCGACCAGGCCGGGCACGGGGCGTGGGTCAAGAACGACTCGACCGCCGTGCTCGTGCGCGTCACCGCCACGGGCGCCTTCGGCGGCGAATCGCTCGACGGCATCGCGCCGGGCGAGGGCGGGCCGGGCGGCAGCGGGATGCTGGTCGTGTCCGGATGCGACGCCTACTACCTCCAGAGCACCTTCGAGCCCGGCGCCCAGGGCGCCGGCTGGGCCGACCCCGGCGGCCAGTTCGCGGCTCCCATCGGCGGCATCGGCGCGACGGCCTGGTCCGGCGGCGCCAAGTCGATCGGTTTCCTCAAGGTGCTGCGCGAGGGCCAGTCCACGCAGCTCGGCGTCTCTGGCCTGGCCGGCGAGACGGCGCTGGTCTTCGCCTCCCAGACCGCGGACAGCTTCCTGTTGCCCAAGGCCAAGGGCACCCTCGTCCTCGATCCGGGCTCCCTGATCGGGCCGTTCGTGCTCGGCGTACTGAGCGGAGGCCTGCTCAACGTGAACGTCACCATGCCCGAGCTACCGGCGGGGATCGAGGCCGTGGGGCTGCACCTGCAGGCCCTGCTCACCGGACCCGCGTCCGCGACGCTCTCGTCCTGGGGTCACCTCACGTTGCTGGATTCGTCGTACTGAAGGCGGAGCCGCGCGACCAGCGCCTGCGGGCCGTTCACGGCCCGACGGCCAGCCGCTCCGCGTTCGTCCAGCGCAGCGCCCCGCCGGACTTCTGCACCGCCTGGAAGGCGACTTCCAGTCCCGCGGCCACCGCCGGCAGCGCTCCCGCGAGCACGACCGCCTCGCCGCCAGTGGGCAGCGTGTCGACCGAGAGCAGGATCAGCGGCGCGGGTGCGAGGAAGAACGTGCCCTTGCTCCCGAGGTCGACCGGCGCGCCCGGCAGGCCGACGAACAACCCGAACGCCGCGCCCGGCAGGCCCGCCTGGGTTGCCGTGAGCACCTGCCCCGAGGCCAGCCCGCCCGCGAGGCCGCCGTTCAGCAGCAGCCCGCCGAACTCGACCGCGCCGAGGTCCGCCTGTGCGAGTCCGTCGAAGTCCCCGTCGTCCATGCGCGGGTGCCCGAAGCCGAGCAGGTCGTACGGCTGCGGCGGGTCGCCCGCGTCCGCCGCGCCCGCGTCGATCGCCGGCGAGCCCGACCGCAGCCGCACGTCGCCGCCCGCCGCATCGACGAACAGCGGGTCGGCCTGCAGGACCGGCCCTGGCGACGGCGTGAACTCCGCCCACACGCCGAAGCCGCCCGGCCAGCCCTCGGCCAGGTACTGCATGAACGGGCCGGCGTTCAGCACGCTGGGCGGGTTGACCAGGTTGGTGTCGTGGATCAGCAGGCGCTGGAGCGTGGTCTGCGCGTTCCAGTAGCGCTGGACGGCCCACGCGCCGGTGGAGGCGATGATCGAATCGGACACCTCGAACGTCGAGGGCAGTCCGGCCTGGATGCCCACGCCGCCGATGTCGAAGACGGTGCAGTGGCGGATGGCGACGCCGTCGCCGAAGAGGGTGATGCCGGTGCCGCAGCGCGTGACCAGGGTGTCCTCGATCAGCGCCTGCGCGCCGCCCCACGCGTCGTTGATCGTGATCCCGGTGCCCAGGTCCTCGACGATGCACGCGCGCACCAGCCACAGCGCGCCCGGCACGTTGGCCGGCTCGACCCACACGCCGGTGACGAGGCCGGAGCCCGGGTCGGCGCTGGTGATGCGGAAGCCCTCGAGCGTGAAGCTGGACACGACGCCGAAGGTCGCGGGGCCCACGGCGGTCGACGCCGGGTCGCCGACGATCGTGGTGAGCGTGGCGCCGGCGCCGCGCAGCGTCAGCGCGTCCTTGTCGATCACGACGCTCTCGGGGTAGGTGCCCGCCGCGACCGCGAGCGTGTCGCCGGGTGCGGCGGCGTCGATCGCCGCGCCGATGGTGCAGAAGGGATCCGCGGGCGAGCCGCTGCCGGGGCAGGCCGGGTTGGACGCGTCGACGTGCCAGGTGGCCTGCGCGGCGAGCGGCGCGGCGAGCAGGGCGACGAGGACCAGCGCGCGACCGGTCCGCGCGATGCAAGCTGCGTGCAGCATGGGCAACCTCTTCATCGAGCACCTCCTCCTGGCCGTGACCGCCCGGGGGACGGGTGGCGTGCCCGCGCGACGGCGCAGCCAGGGACATGATGGCAAAGCTGGCCGGGGCGTCAAGCGGGGCGGGAGCGGCAGAGAGATGGGCTGCGGGACCGGCATCGTCTTCCGGCCAGCGCGCGGCAGTCGCGACGGGATGCAGCCTGTCGAAGCGCCAACGACCCGCGACCCGGCATGATCTGCGGGCTGCTGCTACCATCCTGCTGTCGGCCTCGGGTTCCCGGGAGGTGTCGCATGGCTGCGCCGCGCGCGATCCGCCTGCACGTCGTGCTGGTCGCCGTCCTGGCCGCCTCCGTCCGCGCCGTCGCGCAGCCGGTCACGCCGGGTCTCGTCTTCGACGGCCCGGCCAGCCTGCTGGCCACGGTGGTCGAGGACGCGGTGCCCGCGGACCTGGACGGTGACGGCCGCGCCGACCTCGCCGTGTTCGCCGTGCCCTATGCGCTGCGCGTGCTGCACGGCGTCGGCGACGGCACCTTCACGCTGCTCGGCGAGCATCCCGTGGCCGACCTGCCCAGAACCGGCGTGGTCGCTGACCTGAACGGCGACGGCGTGCCGGACGCATGCGTCGCGCACGAGTCGGGCCTGGCCGCGCTGCTGGGCACGGGCGGCGGCGATTTCGCGCCGGCCGTCGAGACGCCGTTGGCGGTTCAGCCCTACGGGGTGGCGGCCGGCGACGTGGACGGCGACGGGTGGAGCGACCTGGCGGTGTCCGACGTCTTCGCGACGCCGCCCTCCGTGCACGTCTTCGTCAGCCAGGGAGACGGGCAGTTCGTTCTGGTCGCCAGCCTCGTCGTGCCCAAGCTGGCCGGCTCCGTGCTGCTCCAGGACCTGGATGGCGACGGCCTACTCGACCTGATCGCCATCAACGCCTACCCCACGCAGGCCGTGCTGGTCGCTCCCGGGCTGGGAGCCGGGTCGTTCGGGCCCTTCGTCAGCCACGTCATCGGCACGTTCCCGGGCAGCGCCATCGCGGTGGACATGGACGTGGACGGTGTCGTGGACGTCGTCCTGTCCGATTCTTCCGGTACCGATGTCAATCCTGGCGTGTGGGTGGCGCACGGCGCGGGCGACGGCACGTTTGCCGCCATCAACGGATTCACAGCCGGAGTGCAGCCGTTCGGGGTGACGTCCGCGGACATTCAGTCCGACGGCCTGCCGGATGTCGCGGCCCTCAACTGGAGTGCGTGCCGCGCCACCGTGATGACCGGGACGGGCGGCGGCGCTCTGGGCCTGCCGCTCGCAGTTCCGATGCCTTGTTGGCCGCGGCGCCTGGCGCTGACCGACTTCACCGCCGACGGCGTGCCCGACCTGTCCCTCGTGGACGACCACCACGCCAGCGTGCGCACCGGCCTCGGCGACGGGACCTTCGTCGTACCGTTCGGCGTGCCGCTGTCGTCGACGCCGGACATCGAGCACGTGAGCCTGCGCGACATGGACGGCGACGGTCACCTGGACGCGGTGGCCGGCGACTACGCCGGCCTGGTGTGGGTCGCGCGCGGCGATGGACTGGGTGCGCTTGGTGCGGCGACGTCGTACGCCACCGGCTTCGAGGCCGCCGGCATGGCCACCGGCGACGTCGACCTCGATGGCTTGGGCGACGCCGTCACGACCAGCCTCGAGGCGGGCCAGGCCTGGCTGCTGCCCGGTCAGCCCGGGGGCGCGCTGGGGCCGGCCAGCGTGTGGCCGACCGGTTCCGGTCCGATGGACATCGAGATCGCGGACCTCACGGGCGACGGCCTGCCGGACCTGATCACCGCCAACCACTACGGCAACAACGCATCGCTGCTGCGGCAGGCACCGGGCGGCGCCTTCACGTCCTCCACGCTGGCGGCGGGCATGCACCCCACGGAAGTGGCCGTGGGGGACATCGACCTCGACGGTCTGCTCGATGCGGGCGTGCTGAACCGCAACAGCAACGACGTCACCATCCTGCTAGGTCACCCGCGCGGCGGCCTCGTGCCGGGCGGAAGTGTGAAGCACACCTACCCGCGCAACGACCTGCTGATCGCGGATGCCGACGGCGATGGGCTGCCGGACCTCGTCGTCGCCGGCGACGGCATCCTGGCGATTCTGACGGGCCACGGTGACGGCACGTTCGGCGAGCCCGCGACCGTGGACCAGGGCATCTGGTCCGGCGGCGCGCTGGCGGTCGCGTCGGGCGACGTGAACGACGACGGCCGCCTGGACCTCGTGACGGCCAACGACGACTCGACGAGCACGCTGGTGGAAGGCCGCGAGCCGGGCAGCGATTCGATCGAGACCCGGGATTTCGCCTTGCAGTGGTGGTGCTCCGACGTGGCGCTGGGCGACCTGGACGAGGACAGAGCGGACGACGCGCTGGTCGGGACCACGCACCTGACGTACGCACCGTGGGGGACTCCGGACCCGCAGGTGCTCTTCGTCCTGCTGTCGCACGCCAAGCCGTAGCGACGGGCCTACTTGAAGCCGCCGGACTGTAGTGCGCACCTGCCTGCGCTTCGCGCCGCGGTTGATGCCGAGCGTCGAACGGCCGCCCGTTCCTTGGGGCTCGGCCCCCGACCGTTCGTGTTCTGCTACAGTTCGGCGGCTCCGTTTGCGCGGTGCGTGCCTCTCTCCGACGGCGGGTTCGCCCACCAACAGCTCCACTCGCTTCATGCGTGGCTCCATGACGACATCCGACGCGATCGCCAGGCGGGACGTCCTGAAGGCAGCGGGGCTCCTTGCCGCGGGCGCCGGCCTTTGGCCCGAGACCCTTGTCCGGAGGCTTGCGGCGAGGGCTGGGAAGGTGCCCCCAGCCAACGCCGCGACCCTCGGTCAGCGGGAGATCGTGAAGGGGCTGGACGGCATGAGCCGGGTCGCGGACGAGGGGGCCAGCGCGTTCACGGCCGGGCATCGCGCGGCCGCCGTCATGTCTTCAGCCTTCTTCTGCCGGGAGAACAGCCTCGATGCCGAGACTCAAGCGGCGATCCTGTCCTTGGTCGAGGCTCGGCTCCTTGTCGGCCCGATCTTCGCGCCGCGCCCGGAAGAGTCGGCCGATCCGGAGCTGATTCACGGCTTGGTCAAGGATCTCGATGACGGGATCGACTCCCTTCGGCTGAGCGGCCACAACATCATCTTCGCGACCGTCTCCCTCAAGGCGCTGCGCGAGGTTCCGGAGGCCGCGACCCCCGCCCGGGTCGCGGGACTCCGGACGATGGTGCGGAGCTTCGGGACTGACAGGGTTCTCGGGATTCCCGTGAGCGACAAGGATTCGTTGGTGGACCTTGGCGACGAGAAGAAGTTCATCCGGTTCATCTTCGAGGAGTACCTGGTCGCGCTGGATCTGTACCTCGACGGAATGGGGCATCACGGGTTCGCCGGCCATGCCCTGACGGTCGGGCACGCGCTGGTCGAACTCCATCGCATGGGGTATCCGGAGACGGCGTACAAGGGGCTGGAGGCCTACAGGCAGTTCCTTCAGCAGGCTCGTGCTGGTGAGGACCTTGGCGGCCGGAGGGTCGCCGCCCCGCCGCCGGAATCCCCCAGCCCTCTGGACCGGGACTATTGGGTCCGACAGGTCAAGCGCCCAGCCGGAAGCATCGTCAGCAGCCATCTCATCAAGTACCCCTACAGCTTCTATGCCCTCTTGAAGGATCTGCCCGACGACGAGTTGAAGCAGCGCACCCTGCAGAAGCTCTACCACCTGACGGCCGTTTCGTGAAGCACGCGGCCGACCCAGTCGACATCACCACCTGAGGGCAGCAACCCGCGTCCGTGAGCCGCTACCCCCTCCGCACCCGGCGCTCCCTCACCGCGCTGTACAGGCACGGCGCGATGAACAGCGTGATGGCCTGCACCGCCATGCCGCCGACCACGGGAATCGCCATCGGCCGCATCACGTCGCTGCCGCGCCCGTCCACGAGGAACACCGGCAGCAGACCGATGACCGTGGTCGCCGTGGTCATCAGGCACGGCCGGATGCGCTTGAGGCCGGCGGCGACGACGAGGTCGCGCACCTCGGCCACGCTGGCCGGCGGGTGGCCCTCACGCTCGCGCTCGGCGAAGACCTGCTCCTGGTACGTGAGCATGACCACTGCGTCGTCGTCGGCGATGCCCAGCAGCGCGATCATCCCGACCCACACGGCCACGGACAGGTTGACGCCCCAGAGCCACAGCATCAGGAAGCCGCCCGTGAGCGAGACGCTGATGCCGAAGAACACGATGGCCGCGATCCACCAGCGGCCGAAGCCGAGGTAGAGCATCAGCAGCATCAGCGCCAGCACGGTGGGCACCAGGATCTGCAGCCGCGCGGTCGCGCGCACCTGCGCCTCGAACTGGCCGCCCCACTGGTAGAAGCAGCCGGCGGGCAGGCGGATGCGGCCGTCGTCGATGGCGGCGCGCAGCGCGCGGTCCGCGTCCTCGACCACGGAGATCTCGTCGCGGTCGCGGGTGTTGAGCGTGACGTAGCCGACCTTGAGCGTGTTCTCGCTCTTGATCTCCTGCGGGCCGATGGCGAAGCGGAAGGCCGCGACGGTGGCGAGCGGGACCTGCGCGCCGGAGGCGGTCGGCACCAGCACCCGCTCCAGCGCCTCCAGCGTGTCGCGCAGCTCGCGCGCGTAGCGCACGCGGACGGGGTAGCGCTGCGTGCCCTCGACGGTGGTCGTCGTGCGCTCGCCGCCGATGGCCACCTCGATCACGTCGTTCACGTCCTCGACCAGCACGCCGTAGCGCGCGGCCTGCTCGCGGTCGATCACGTACTCGAGGTACGGCTTGCCCACGATGCGGTCGGCCACGACATCCACCGCGCCCGGCACCTCGCGCAGCACGCGCTCGATCTCGAGGCCGACGCGCTCGATCTCGCGCAGGTCCGGCCCGAAGACCTTGACGCCCATCATGGCCCGGAAGCCCGACGAGAGCATGACCAGGCGCGTCTGGATCGGCTGCAGCCAGGTGGGCAGCACGCCCGGCACGGCCGAGGCCGCCTGCAGCTCCTGCAGGATCTCCGGCTTGGTGACGCGCCGCCTGTCCGGCCACAACGCGCGCAAGGGAGCCTGCGCCCAGCCCGGCCAGCCCGACCAGAAGCGCTCGACGTGCAGCTCGCGCCACTGCGCCTCGGGCTTCAGCGTGATGACCGTCTCGATCATGCCGATCGGCGCGGGGTCCAGCGCCGACTCGCTGCGCCCCGCCTTGCCGACCACGTCCAGCACCTCGGGCACCTGCCGGATGCGCGCGTTCTGCACCGCCAGCACCTCGAGCACCTGCGTCAACGAGGCTGCCGGCAGCAGCGAGGGCATGGAGAGAAAGCTGCCCTCGTCCAGCGGCGGCATGAACTCGCGCCCCAGGCCGGGGAAGGCGTGGGTGGCCGCGGCCCATGGGCGCGTCAGGCCTGGGTCGAGGCCCACGGCCGCGAGCCCGCGCCGCACGGGCGAGAAGACGGTCGCGAAGCCGAGCCAGATGGTCAGGCCCAGCACCAGCAGCGCCAGCGGCACGGCCATGAACAGGGATTTGTGCGCCAGCACCCAGCGCAGCGACGGCTCGTAGGCGCGCGCGATGGCGCGGCTGACGCGGTTCTCCTCCAGCGGCACCACGCGCTCGCCGGTGATGCGCCAGACGGCCAGCGCCACGATGACGCCCGCGGCCAGCGCGGTGGGCCAGCCGGCCGGCCCGCCCGAGGTCAGGCCGATGGCCTCCGAGAGCAGCCGCGTCGCCAGCACCGCCAGCAGACCGCCGACGGCCGCGGCCCGCGCGCGCGAGGCCCGCCGCAGCTCGATGTCGCGCAGCGTCAGCAGCGCCAGCGCCGGCACGATGGTGAGCGCCAGCACGACCGAGCCCGCGATGGCGAAGGTCTTGGTGTACGCCAGCGGCTTGAAGAGCTTGCCCTCCTGCCCTTCGAGGAAGAACACCGGCACGAAGGACAGCACCGTGTTGGTCACCGCGATGAGGATGGCCGGCCCGACCTCGTGTGCCGCCTGCTCGATCACGCGCACGAATCCCGCGCGCGTGCGCGCCTCGTCGCGCCGCTGGGCCAGGTGACGGTAGATGTTCTCCGTCATGATGATGCCCATGTCCGCCACGTCGCCGATGGCGATGGCCAGGCCCGCCACGGACATGATGTTGGCGCCGATGCCGAAGCGTTCCATGGCCACGTAGGCGATGGCCAGCGACAGCGGCAGCGTGGCCAGGATCGAGACCGACGCGCGCAGGTGCAGCAGGAACAGCAGCACCACCGCGCCCGCGAAGAGCAGCTCCTGCGTGAGCGCCTCGCGCAGCGTGGCCATGGTCTCGTCGATGATCACGCTGCGGTCGTAGTAGGGCACCAGCCGCACGCGGCTCTCGCTGCCGTCGGCCAGCGCCTTGGCCGGCAGCCCGGGCTCGAGCTGCGCGATGCGCTCGCGCAGCGCCGCGATGACCTCGCGCGGGTTGGCGCCGAAGCGCGCCAGCACGACGCCGCCCACGGCCTCGACGCCCTCCTTGTTCAGCACCCCGCGCCGGAACTCCGGCCCCAGCGAGACGCGTGCCACGTTGTGCACGTAGAGCGGCGTGCCGCCCTCCTGCCGGATGACCACGTCCTCCAGGTCCGCGACGGTCTTGACGAAGCCCACGCCGCGCACCATGAACTCGACGCCCGACTTCTCGACCACCTTGGCGCCGACGTCGATGTTGCTGCGCCGCACGGCCTCGAAGACCTCGGGCAGCGTCACGCCGTGCGCGCGCAGCCGGTCGGGGTCCACGTCGATCTGGTACTCGCGCACGTGGCCGCCGACGGACGCGACCTCGCTCACGCCCGGCACGGCCTGCAGTTGCAGCCGCACGAACCAGTCCTGCACGCCGCGCAGCTCCTCGAGCGAGAAGCCCTCGCCCTCGAGCGTGTACCAGAAGACCTGGCCCAGCGCGGTCGCGTCCGGCCCCAGCACGGGCGTCACGCCCGCCGGCAGCCGCCCCTGCGCCGCGGACAGCCGCTCCAGCACGCGCGAGCGCGCCCAGTAGTAATCCGCGTCGTCCTCGAAGATGACGAAGACCATCGAGAAGCCGAAGCCCGACATGCCGCGGATGGTCCTGACGCGCGGCGTGCCCTCGAGCGCCGCCGTCAGCGGGTAGGTGATCTGGTCCTCGACGTCCTGCGGCGAGCGACCCTCCCAGTCGGCGAAAACGATGACCTGCTTCTCGCCGATGTCGGGGATGGCGTCCACCGGCACGGCGCGCAGCGAGAACACGCCCCAGACCGCGACGGCCGCCGCGAGCAGCACGACCAGCAACGGGTTGCGGAGGCTGAAGCTGCTGAGCCAGCGGGCGAGCATGGGCGTCGCTCCTCAGTGTCCTGCGTGACCGGGAGTCGCCGCGCCCTGCTCGAGGCCGCGCGGGAAGAGCAGGCTCGGCCGCCCCTCGATCTGCGCCTGGCTGTCGAGCAGGAAGGCGCCGTGCACGACGACGCGCTCGCCCTCGCGCAGGCCGCCGAGCACCGGGTAGAAGTCGCCGGCGCGCGGTCCGAGCAGCAGCTCCGCGGCCTCGTAGCGGCCGGGCTCGCGCTCGACCCACGCGATCCGGCGCAGGCCCGAGTCCAGCACGGCTGTGGCGGGCACGGCCAGCAGCTCGGTAGCATGCGCGGCCGTCCCGCCGTCCGCCGTTTCGCCCGCCACGCGCTGCAGGTCCATGCCGCACAACGGGCACGCGCCGGCGGTGTCCTGCGTGACGTCCGGGTGCATCGGGCAGACCCACTTGCCGGCCAGCGGCGAGGGCGCGCGCCGCCCGTCCGGACCCAGCGTCGCGCGGATCACGGCCTTGGCGAACATGCCCGGCCGCAGCCGGCCGTCGGGGTTGGGCAGGTTGACGCGCACGCGCACGGTGCGCGTGGCCTCGCGCACGACCGGCTCGACGAAGGCCACCGTGCCGGCAAAGGTTTCGCCCGGCGCGCCCTCGACCGCGACCTCGACGGCCTGGCCGATGGCCACCCACGGCAGCTCGAACTCGTAGATGTCCGCGAAGAGCCAGACGGTCGAGAGGTCCGCGATGGTGTAGAGCGGGTCGCCGACCTGCACGTACATCTGCTCGCGCACGGCCTTCTCGATGACCGTGCCGCCGATGGGGGCGTGCAGGGTCAGCACCAGGCGCGGCGCGCCCTCGGCCAGGATGGCCGCGAGCTGCGCGTCGGTCACACCCAGCAGGCGCAGCTTCTCGCGCGCGGCGTCGGCGTTGGGTCCGGCCGAGAGCAGCTCCTGCTGCGCGACCACCAGCTCGGGCGAGTAGATGTCCACCAGGTGGTCGCCCTGCGCCACGGCGGTGCCGGTGAAGTCCGCGTAGACGCGCTCGATGCGCGCCGCGACGCGCGCGGTCAGGTAGGCCAGCAGCGGCTCGGCGAACTCGATGCGGCCGACGGTGCGCAGCTCGTGCGCCAGCGGGCGGCGCGCGACGGGCACGACCTCGATGGAGGCCACGCGCTGCGCACTGTCGGACAGCGTGACCCTCGCATCGCCCGACGCGCCGGCCGCGGCCGGCACCAGGTCCATGCCGCACAGCGGGCAGTTGCCCGGGTGGTCCTGGCGGATCTGCGGGTGCATGCTGCAGGTCCAGACCGTGCCTGGGCCCTCCTCGGCCACGGGGGCGAGCGCGCCGTGTGCCGGCTGCGCGGCGTGTGACGGAAGCAGGTAGCGGCCGGCCAGCAGGCCCGCCGCGAGGGCGACGGCCAGGACGACGGTGGTGCGGATCTTCATGGCTCCTCCTGGGTAGCGCGCGCGGCCACGGGGACTGCGGGTTGCGGCAGGCGCGCGAGGTCCACGCCGGCGAGGCGCTCGACCGCCGCCAGCCGCGCCTCGCGCGCGGCCTGCGCCTGCGCGCACGCGACGCGCAACTCCAGCAGCGCGCGTTGGGCCTCGACCAGCTCGGCCAGGCCGCCCGCGCCGGTGACGTAGGCCTGCCGCGCGTTCCCGGCCAGCGCGCGCGCGACCGGCTCGACCGCGTCGCGCAGCGTGGCCAGCACCTGCTCGTCGGCGCGCAGCGCGGCCAGTTCGGCCAGCAGCGCGGCGCGTGCGTCCAGCGTGCCCTGCCGCAGGCGCGCAGCGGCGGCGTCGGCCTGCGCCTGCGCCGCGCGGATCGCGGCGCGCACCGCGGGCACGGTCGTCGGCAGCGTGATGCCGAGCCCGAGCGATTCGTCCATGCCACCGCCCGCCTGCGCCGAAGGCGCGACGTTGGGGAACCAGCTCAGCGCGGCCAGCTCCGCGGCCTCGCCGCGCGCGGCGGCCTCGTGCTGCAGCGCCGCCAGCTCGGGGTTGGCGGCGACGCCGGCGCGCAGGATGTCGGCGTCGGCTGGGCGCGGACGCGGCGCGGGCAGCGCGGCGGGCAGCGCCAGCGGCGCGTCCGGCTCGCGCAGCAACAGCGCGTTGAGCATGGCGCGGCGGCCCTCGGCCTCGGCGCGCAGCGCCGCCAGCGCGTTGCGCCCGTCGGCCAGTTCGACCTGCCGCACCAGCAGCGCGGACTGCGGCGCGCCCGTGCCCACCGCGGCGCGCGCCTGGCGCTCGAGCGACTCCCGTAGCGCGACATCCTCCGCCTGAGCGGCCAGGCGCTCGCCCAGCAGCGACCATTCGGCCCACGCCGACAGTACGTCGGCGCGCAACGCCAGGCGCGCGGCCTCGAAGCGCCGGCCCGCGGCCAGCGCCTCTTCGAAGGCCACCTCGCCCGCCTGGCGCACCTTGGCCGGCAGCAGCAGCATCTGCATCGGGTCGAAGCCGATGGACACGGCCGAGGTGTCCCACGCGCCGCCGTGCGCGACGAAGGACGTCAGGCCGACGGAGAGGTCGGTGTTGGGCCAGCCGGACGCGACCAGCACGCCCTCCAGCGCCGCGCGCCACGCGTGCCAGGCGGCCTCGAGGCCGGCGTTGGCCAGCAGCGCGCACGCGACGACGTCGTCGGCCGTCGGCGCGGGCGGAAGCTCGGGCAGTACACGCCGCTCGGACGACTCGCGCCAGGCCTCGCCAGCGCGCGCGAGGCGCGCGAACTCGCCGCCCGTGCCCTCGGGCTCGAGCGTGCAGGCGCTGATGGACAGGACGAGCAGCAGGACGGAACGCGGGATCGATCGTGCGCGCATGGGCACCTCCGGGTCGGGAGGGCGGACGGTCCGCCGGCGGGGCGGACCTTGACTCGGGACAGAGCGTCTCCGGTCAGCGCGCTAGATCAGGTTGATGCAGTGGCGCCGCAGCAGCGCCGTGCCGGCCTCGCGGGCGGGCGCGGCGGCGGGGCGCGCGGCGGGCAGCTGCCCGGACACGGCGGGCGCGACGTTGGCTGCGGGCGGCGTTGCGGGCGAGGACAGTTCGGGCGCGGGCAGCGGCGCGGGCGTGCGCTCGGCGGGCGCCGGCGCGGCGGGCTCGACGCAGCAGCCGCACTCGCCGGCGGACAGCGAAGTGGCCGGCGCTTGCACCTCGGCAGCCTCCGCGCAGCAGCAGTCGCGCACAGCGGAGGCCTGCCCGCAGCCCGGTACGACCGCGCGCGCCGCCGGCAGCAGGGCCGACAGGCCCAGCAGCAGGCTCAGGAGGCGGGTGGGCAGGGAGGTTCGCATGGGCTCGTGGCTGAGACGCCCGCAGGATACGCCGGGTGACAGCCGCGTGTCAGGTCGAGGTCCACAATGTCCTTCGGGCGGCTTGCCCGCGCGACTTGACCGGACCCATGCGCCGGGGTCGTTTCCGGCGCGTCGGCGGCACCGACGGCCCCCAGCCCGACCCGTCAGCGACCGCCCTCGGACTCCGCGCCTCCGGCCGGCGCGGCGGCCGGCTCCGCGAACTTAGGCGCCGACCCCGGCTGCCCGTGCACGAGCTCGAGCAGCGTGAACGTCCCGCCGCCGTCGCGGCTCAGCCACGGGCCCTCGTAGCTGGCGACCGCGAGTGCGCGGTCGCGCGCGAAGGTGGGCGAGATCGCGAAGCTGAAACCGTACTGCCCCTGCAAGCCCAGTCGCTGCCAGGCGTCGTCGCCCTGCGCGCGGGTGAAGAGGCCCTCATTGCGCACGAGCGCGAAGGCGCGCCCATCGCACGCGTGGTCGGGCGAGAAGGCGACCGCGGTTGCGCCGAGGTCCTCGAGGCCCTGGTTGAAGGACTGCCAGCTCCGTCCGCCGTCGGCCGAGCGCCAGACGCCTTGCCGCGGCGAGGCGGCGAGGAGCATGTCGCTGCCCTCGGGCCCCGCGGCCGCGTCGACTCCCAGCCACAGGCCCGGCGGCAAGCCCGCGAGCGGCTGCCACGTGCGGCCCCGGTCGGGCGACACCTGCAGGCCGCCGTCCGTCGCGCACAGCATGCGACCGCGCGCGCGGAAGTCCGGCGCGAAGGCCAGCGCGTGCAGGCGCGGCGGGCCGGCAGCGACCCACGTCTGGCCGCGATCGTCCGAGCGCAGGAACACGTCCTCGTCCGGGTGCAGGTACTCCAGGATGTGCGCGTAGATCGTGCCGCTCTCGGCGTAGTCGGGCGCGAAGGCGCCGACGTGCAGGAAGCCGGGCCGGCCCGGCAGGCAGTTGACGAAGCGGCCGCCCCCGTCGCGGCTCAGCAGCAGCTCGCGCGGCGCGCCGACCAGCAGGTGCAGCCCGCCGTCGTCGGCGCGGCCGAGGGCGAGGGCGTCCGGAAAGGCCCAGTCCCCGGTGTCCAGCCGCTCCCACGCGGCGCCGCCGTCGCGCGAGCGCAGCGTGCCGAATCCGTTGGTCGTGACGAAGAGCGTGCCGTCGTCCGCGAAGTCCGGCGAGAAGGCCGCGAAGAAGGTGAAGGTCGGCGGCAGCGTGCCGAGCTGCTCCCAGCCCAGGCCTCCCTGGCGCGAGACGTGCAGGCCCTCGAAGGTGAGCGCGAAGACCGTGCGGTCGTGCGCGAAGTCCGGCGACGGGACCGTCCCGAAGTAGTGCGTCTCGCTCTGGCCCGCCGGCTCGCGCAGGCCAGTGCCCTCGACCCGCCAGCGCCGGCCCTGGTCCAGCACGAAGATGCCGGCCGCGGCGGTCGAGGCGAAGAGCACCGGCCGGTCCTCGCCGTCGCGCGCCACGGCCAGGTGCAGCACCTCGGTCGGCGCGGGCTCGGCGGGGCCGCCGACAGGGCTCCAGTGCCGGCCTTCGTCCAGCCCGACCCACACGCCCTCCGCGCTGCCCACCCAGAGCCGCCGCGAGCTCTCGAAGCGCGGGTCGAGGCACAGCGTCCGCGGCTCCGCGGTCCCCGGCCCGGGCCGCTCCTCGAAGCTGCGCCCGCGGTCGCGGCCGACCAGCAGTCCCGCGGGCCCGCCCAGCGCGAGCAGCGTCCCGTCGCGCTCGAAGGCCGGCGAGAAGGCGAGCGCGGTGACCCGCGCGCGGGCCGGGAGGCGCACCGGCAGCCACGTCGCGCCGCCGTCCGTCGAGAGCGACAGCCGCCCGCCCGCCGCCACCGCCAGCGTCGCGTCGCGCGCGAAGGCCGGGGAGAGCGCGATGGCTTCGATTAGGCCGGGCGACTCGAAGGCGGGCAACCGCTCCCAGCGGTCGCCCGCGTCGCGCGTGACGTGCAGCTGGTCGCGGTCGCCAGCGAACAGGGTCCGGTCGCGCGCGAAGTCGGGCGAGATGGCCAGCGCCGTGACCCAGGCCGTGCGCAGGCCGGAGTTGATCGCGTCGAAGGTCGCGCCGCCGTCGCGGCTGCGCAGGACCAGGCCGTAGCTGTCCTGGACGGCGAAGAGCGTGCGGTCGTGCGCGAAGTCGGGCGAGAGGACCAGGCAGGCGAGCGGGTCGTGCGGCGCGTGCAGCGGCGTGACGGCAGTCGCCGCGGCGGCGAGCGGCGAGGCGAACAGCGCGAGGAGCCCGGGCAGCACGAGGAGCATCCGGCGCATGATCCCCGACGTCGAGCCGACGGGCCAGTGGGTCGCCGCGCGGGTCCCGCGAGCCGGAGCCCCGGAAAGCGCTACGGCCCCTGTCGCGGCAGCGCGTCGAAGCCCTCGCCCGGCTCTCCGAGCCACAGCTCCCACAGCGTCACGAGGCACTGGGCGCCCAGGCTGGCCAGCAGCGCCGTGCCCGACACGAACAGCAGCGGCCCCAGCACGGCGCGGTCCTCGACCACCAGCGGCGCCAGGAAGGTGGCGAAGAACGCGAGGAAGGCGGTCGCGTTCACGCCCAGCTTGAGCGCGTCGGGCAGGCGCGTCAGGTGCAGCAGGTGTCCGAGGATGAAAAGGATGATCGGGATCGTGAACAGGTGCGGGTGGACGATGTCGACGAGCTGGCGGCGCGTGAGCGCGGGCCGCAGCGCGCTGCCCTCGGGCGTGCCGGCCAGGGGGTCGCCGAAGGCGTCGAGAGTGGCCGCGCCTCCGTCCTGCGTGGCGCCGCGCACGTAGACGCCCGCGCCGCGCGGCGACCACTCGGCGCGGTCGGAATACTTCAGCGCCGCCACGCAGGTCGCGAGCGCGACGCTGATCACGTACAGCGTCAGCAGTCCCTTCATCAGCGGATGGAAGCGCGACAGGTGCAGCCGCTGGCGGGTGAGGTAGTGCATCGGGCGCGCCGCTCAGGGCTGGTGCGGCCACGCGTCCGGCGCGGCCAGGGCGTCGGCGTACCACCCGCCGGCCGCGCCTTCCACTGCCGGGAGCGAGGCGCCGCGCACCAGCAGGGCGGTGGACAACGCATCGGCGCCGGCGGCCGAGGGCTGCGTGACCCAGGCCAGCACGGCGGCCGGCGCGGGCAGGCCGGTGCGCGGGTCGAGACAGCCACCGCGCTCGACGCCGCCGTCGTCGAAGCCCGCCGCCTGCCCGCCGCTGACGGACAGCGCGCCGTCGCGCAGCAGCACATGCGTCAACGTGCGGCCGGCGCCGTCGTGCACGACCGGTACCGCGAAGCCGCGCTCGCCCGGCGGTGCACCCAGCGCGAGCAGCGTGGAGCGGAAGGAGAGCAGCGCCGGGACGGCGCCGCGCGCGCGCAGCACGTCGCCCGCACGGTCGAGCGCCCAGCCCTTGCCGGAGGCGCCGGGGTCGAGGCGCAGGCCGGCGTGCGCGCGCGTGGCGGTGCCGGCGGCGGCGTCCAGGGCCAGCAGCTTCCAGGTGCTGGCCGCGCGCGCCGCAGCCAGCGCCGCGGCGGCGGGCCGCGCGGGAAGCTGGCCGCGCAGGCCCCACGCGTCCACCAGCGCGCCCACGCCCGGGTCGAAAGCGCCGTCGGTGGCCGCGACCCAGTGGTCCGCGTCGCGCAGAAAGGCCAGCAGGTCCGGGCCGGTGGTGAAAGGCTGGCCGACGGGCGCGGCGTTGAGCCGCGCGAGCGGCGTGTCGGCGCGCCAGTCGGAGAGCACGGCATCCCAGCGCGCGACCTCGTCCAGCGCGGCCTGCGCGGCGGCGGCCAGCGTTGCGCGGTCGGGGCCGCCGGGCGTGGGCCACAGCTCGACGCTGCACAGGGTGCCCATGACGGGGCGCTCGGCGCGCAGCGGCCCGGCGCCATCGTCGGCAGGTGCGGGCGGTGCGGCATCGGCGCTGGGCGTCACGTCCGTGCCGGAGGCCAGCAGCGCGGCGCGCGCGGCGAGGTCGCGGTCCAGCAGCACGACCTGCACGGCGGCCAGCGCCTTGCGCACGCCGCGGCAGATGGCGTGGGCCGAGAGCGTGGAGCCGGCCACGTTGATGACGTCCTTGTCCAGGCGGATCGGGTCGGCCAGCGTCTTGCCCTCATACTGGGCCATGAAACGCGGGCTGGCCACGTCCGCGCCGTGCGACTCGCGGTAGATCATCACCGCCACGCGACCGCACGCGCCGTCCGGACGCACTTCGACGATGTGCGTGATGGGCCGCACCTTGCCGACCTCGGCCACGATGGCCGCGTAGGCCAACGGCGCGCCGTCACGCTCGGCGGCGTAGAGGAAGAAGCCGCCCTCCTCCAGCCGTGCGCTCAGTCGCGCCTGAATGGCCTCCGTCTCGGCGGCGGTCAGCAGGTGGCGCAACTCCGTCACGCGCGTGGCGCCCGGGAAGACGTGCGCCAGCGCCTGCTGCTTGCCCAGGAAGACCTGCGTGGACTCGTCCTGCGACGCGGCCGGGGCCGCGAGCAGAACCAGTCCGAGCAGCAGGGCCGCCGGCATCACGCGCTCAGAAGTACGTCGCGACCGAGAACAGCAGCGCGTCGTCGTCGCGCAGGCCCTGGTTGCTGCCGCTGTCGTCGTTGAACTGGTAGTCCAGCTTGAACACCGTGTCGTGCGCGTTGGGGCGGAAGTTCAGGCCCAGCGTGGTGCGGCGCATGTCGTAGGTGTCCAGGTTGACGTGGTCGTAGCGCGTCACGAAGGTGAAGTGCGCGTCGCGCGTGAGCGTGCCATCCTCCTTGTACCCCTGCAGCCACAGCGGCTCGAAGTGCCAGTTGGCCTGCACGTAGTAGCCGTGCATGTCGTCCACCACGCCGCTGGCCTTGGCGAAGGCGTCGCGCTCGATGTTGGCCCAGGCGCCCTCGCCCAGCAGTTCCATCTGGTCCGGCAGCCACTCCACGGCCTTGCCGTCCAGCGTGCCGTCCAGGGCCATCAGGAGCAGGTCGTTGTCGCCGTTCTCGTCGTAGGTGTCCTGCAGGGCCGAGGCGCCGATCTCCGAGCCGAGCACGGGCGACCACGCGAGGCGGCCCGCGTAGGCCAGCGTGTCGTTCATCTGCTCGAAGGGCTCGCCCAGAGCGTCGGCCTGCGGCGCGGCCTTGCGCAGGCCGTCCGTGGCCGTGATGGCCGACGTGCCGGCGGCGTCCAGGCCCTTGAAGCCGTTGGTCACGCTGAACTGGTACGACAGGTCCTCGGCCAGGTCGCCGTACGCGCCCACTCCCGCGTCGCGCAGCGTGGTCGGGATGATGTAGCGGTCCACCAGCGGGCGCTCGGTCAGGTCCTGGATCGGGCTGTCGTGCACCTCGTTCAGCTTGCCCAGCGGCAGCAGCATGATGCCGGCACGGAAGTTGAAGGCCTTGCTGAACAGGTAGTCGATCTGCGCGAACTCGACCTCGACCTCGTGGCCGTGCTCGAACTCCAGCTCCGTGGACACCTTCACGCGGTCGGACACGTCGCTGTAGATGAAGGGCACCAGGCGATGCTGGTCGAAGAACTGGTTCTCGTCGCCCTTCCCGTCCTTGAACTCGAGATCGACGTAGCCGCCGAGGTAGGTGCGGTCGCCCAGCGTGCCGAGGTAGGGCTTGGTGTACACGCCGCCCAGTTGCTGCGACTGGCCCGAGAGCGTGAACTCGTTGGCCAGGCGCGGGATGTAGAACTCGTCCGCGCCCGCCGCGGCGGCCGAGGTGGCCGCATCGAGCTGCGACTTCAGCCCCGTGACCGTCAGCCGCAGGTCGCGGATCTCCTGCGCCATCGCGTCCATCTGCGCCTTCACGGCGTCCCAGGCATCCTGGGAGGTGGTCTGGGCGGGCAGCGGCGGCGCCAGCAGCGCGGCCAGGGCCAAGGGGGCGAAAACGGTCCGGAAAGGGATCGACATGGGGTCTGGGCCCTGCCTGTTGTTGAGACGTGAACGCAACTGACGCGGACGTTCTAGCTGAGAGCACGTCTCAAATACAAGGGGGGCGCGGAAGGCCCCTGAAAGGCCGTGAAAACCGCCTGCAAGCCCGCCGAGTGGCCTACTGGCAGAACGCGCCCTGCAGCCCGTTGCTGAGCTTCCAGCCACCCGCGTTCTGGAGCACCTGCCAGCGCAACGGCAGGCCGTCCAGCGCCGGGTCGCCGGGCATGATCAGCGGGACGGCCGCCGTGCCCAGCGCGCCGGTGTTGAAGGGCAGCGCCAGCAGCAAGGCCGGGTCCACCAGCAGCGTGCCGCCCTTGAAGGGCAGGCTGGCCGCGCCGAGCGAGTAGACCAGGTAGGCCGAGGCCGAGGGCGCCGCGCCGGTCACGCTGAAGATGTGCGTGGTGCCCAGCGTGGTGGGCGAGGCGCTGTCCAGCGTGACGATATTGTTGCCGCCAAGCCCCGTGCCGTAGGCCTCGTAGGCGCACGGATCGTCCAGCGCGTAGTCCCAGATGCCGCGCCCGTAGGTGCCGAAGCGGAAGGCGTTGGCCGACGGCACGAACTCCGCGCTCCACCAGATGGTGACCGGCGCCTCGTTGGAGGTGATGTCCACCCACGTCGTCGCGCCGGGGTCCAGCCGGTAGGCGGCCGTCTCGGTGCCGGCGCAGAGCGTGCCATCCGCCGCCTCGGCCAGGCTGTACACCAGCGTGGACGGGATGCCGCTGCCCAGCGCGCTCCACGTCAGGCCACCATCGGTGGTGCGGTACACCGCCGGCCCGGAGTAGCCGCTGCCGGCGACGTACGCGACGTCCGGATCCAGCGCCGAGGCCAGCGTGGCGTTGCCGTAGAAGTAGTGTTCGTCCGGAGCGCTGCCGCTGCCCTGCGTCCAGGTCACGCCCTTGTCGTTGCTGAACCACAGCCGGCCGTGACTGGTCACGGCGTAGACGCGCTGGTGGTTGCCGGGCGCGAAGGCCAGGCCGGTCAGGTACTCGCCCGCGCCGACGGCGAAGTCCTGCGTGGACCACTGGCTGTAGGTCCAGTCGTTGCTGAACACGGTGGTCTTCTTGTAGCGGTACAGCTTGCTGGCGCAGAAGAAGAAGCGCGTGTTGTCGTCCGGGTCGGCCACGATGGTCGGCAGCCAGCCGTAGGTCTCGCCGGCCGGAAAGTCCTCGGTGTACAGCGACGGGTTGTTCTCGCCTCGGTGGATCAGCACGAAGCCGGGGTAGACCGAGTAGACGTAGGCGTGGCTGCCGTCGCCCGAGGTCGCGTGGCCGTAGTCGCCCGAGATGATCTGGTCGAAGGGCAGCAGGCCGTCGCCCGCGGGCAGGTCGTCGGTCCACTGGTAGCCTTGGTCCTGCGCACCCGCGACCACGTGCACCGGGTTCGCGCTGGACGTGTGCGTGGTGTAGTACTGGCTGACGTTCAGGCCGTAGAGCGCCAGGTTGCTCACCGTCGCGAGACCGTTGACGGACTCGTACGTGCCGCCGTGCGTGTTGACGTACCAGCGCTCGCCGCCGCCGTCGGGGTAGACGTCCACGCCCATCATGTCCGCGTGCAGCTTGGCGGCCGGGTTGCCGTAGTAGTCGCCCCAGCCGTTCTGCTTGGCGAAGCTGGTGCCGCCGTTGGCGGTCTTCCACAGCTCCACGCCGCCGTAGCAGAACAGGTCGGCGTCGGTGATCGAGGCGTTGAGCGCGTCCCAGTAGTCGGTCAGCGTGGTGATGAAGGTCCACGTGCCGCCGGCGTTGTCCGAGCGGTACAGCATGGGGCTGCCGGACTCCTGCAGCACGGCCCACAGGCGCGGCGCGCCGGCCTCGCTGCCGGTCAACTCGGCGTCGCTGCCGACGTTCATGCTGCCGGCGTCGGTCCAGGTGTCGCCCATGTCGACGGACTTCTGGACCTTGCCGCTCTTGGCCGCGTACAGCACGGTGGCGCCGGTGCGCGTGGCCCACAGGTCGCCCGGGAAGGAGCTCATGCCGGTCACCTTCTGGAAGCTCGCGCCGCCGTTGGTGCTGCGGTAGACGCCCCACTGCTTCGAGAGGATCTCCTTTGCGTGCGCCACGACGAAGATGGTGTGGCTGCCGTCCTCGGTCACGATCAGCCGGCGGATCCCGTCGCACTCTGTCAGGCCGGACGGCTTGATCCAGGTCGCGCCCTCGTCGGTCGAGCGGTCGATGACGCCCCAATCGGTGGCGCGCAGGATGACGTCCGGCGCGCCGGGGGCGCCGGGCACGGCCGCCACCCACGCGGCGCCGCCGTAGAAGTTGTCGCCCAGCGGCTCCCAGCCGGTGCCGTCCGGGTTGCCACGCCACACGCCGCCCAGCGCCGCGCCGACGTACAGCTTGCTGCCGTCGGGCGAGCGCATGGCGCTCATCGTGTTGCCGGCCTGGTCGCTGCTGCCGCGCTCGGTCCAGCGCGTGGTCACGGCGGCCATCGACGCGAGCTGGTTGCGCTTGTCGCGCTGCGCTTCGCCGTTGCGGCGCTCGAGCGCGCGCCAGTCCGTGCCAGGCGCGGCGCGGTGCATGGACTCCATCCAGGCCTTGCGCGCGGGGCCGCCCTTCTCCTCCGCGTCCGGCGCCAGCCGGTGCTCGGTCGGCGGCGGTCCGGCCTCGCTCCAGCGCGCGGCGATCTGCGCCCGCAGCGCGGTGCCGCGCCTGGCCAGCCGGGGCGGGTCGGCGACGCCGGCGCACGCGCCGAGTGCCAGCAGGAGCAGCGGCAGCGTGCGGGACGATAGGCGTGGGATGTTCATGGCGTGCGTGCCGGGGCGGGGGAGCATGGGACGGGCGTCGGGGGAGGGCCGGGCTGCGTTTCGGGCGCCGGCCGCGGGTCAGGGCCCGCGGCGGCCGGCCAGCAGCGCAGTGTAGATGCGTTCCTGTTCGGCGACCATCCCGTCCTCGCTGAACTCCGGCACCGCGGCCCGGCCCGCCGCGCCCATGCGTGCGGCCAGGGAGGGGTCGCCCAGCAGGCGCAGAATGGCCGCGGCGGCGCGATCCGGCCGCCCGGGCGGTACGAGCAGGCCGTTGCGGCCGTCGACCACCGCCTCCGGGATGCCGTCCACCGCCGTGGCCACGATGGGCCGGCCGGCGGCCATGGCCTGCGGGCAGACGCGCGGCAGGCCTTCCCAGAGCGAGGTCAGCACCAGCACGTCCAGCGCGCCCAGCAGCGCGGGCACGTCGCGACGCCAGCCCAGCAGCGCGAGCCGCTCGCGCAGGCCGGCGGCGGCCACGGCGGCCTCGACCTGCGGGCGCAGCTCGCCGTCGCCGGCGATGAAAAAACGCGCGTCGGGCCGCGTGCGCGCGACAGCCGCGGCGGCGGCCACGAAGTCCAACGGCGCCTTCTGCGGCTTGAGGCAGGCGATCAGTCCCACGACCGGCGCGTCCGGCGGAAGCGCGAGTTCGCGGCGCGCCGCGGCGCGCAGCGCGGGCGCGCGCTCGAACTCGCGCAGGTCGATGCCGCTGCGCACCAGGTGCACCGGCCGGTCGCCGAAGAGCCCCAGCTGCCGGCCTTCGTCGATGTTGGCCCGCGAGACGGAGAGGAAGGCGTCGGTCAGGCGCGCGGCGCGGCGCTCGGCCCACAGGCCCGCGGCGCGCAGGCCCGGCGGCAGCGCGTCGTGGCCGAAGCCGTGCACGCTGTGCACCACCGGCCCGGCGCCCGCGCGCGCCGCCGCCTGGCGTCCCAGCAGGCCGGCCTTGCTGCTGTGCGTGTGCACGATGACCGGCCCGGCCGCGGCCAGCGGCGCCAGGAGCCGCACGAGCGCCGCGCGCGCGCGCAGGTCGCGCCACGGCCGCACCGGGCGCACGAGGTCCGGCAGGAAGTGCAGCGGCACGCCCAGTGCGCGCGCCTCGTCGTCCAGCAGGCCGCCCATGCCGCAGGCGAGCTGCGGCGCGAAGCGCGCGCGGTCCAGGCGCGCCAGCGTGGCCAGCGTGTTCTGCTGCGCGCCCCCCAGCTCGAGCAGCGTGATGACGTGCAGCACCGGCACGGGCGCGCGCGGCGCCTGCGCGGCGCCGGTCATGGCCGGCGCGCCTCCGGGCCGTCGGGCCGGCCGCCCGCGCGGGCCAGCACCCACGCGGCGGCCAGGCGGCCGTGGCGCAGGCAGTCCTCCATGCCGAGGTAGTCCCACGCGCCGTAGCGCCCCATGGGCACGACGCCGCGCTCGACGTACCAGCGGAACAGCGCCGGCAGCACGCGCCGCCGCGCGCGGTCGAAGACCACGTAGGCCTCGGGGATGTCCATGACCCACTCGTCCACGATATCCGCCTCGTCGCGCACGAAGCCCGCCGCGCGCAGCGCGCGGCGCGTGTCGGCGCGCGACGCTTCCACGGGCGGCGCGGCGTCCGGGCGGAAGGCGATCTCGGCCACGATGGAGTGGCCGCCCGCGGGCGCCATGGCCGGCGTCAGCGCGCACGGGAAGCCGAGGCGGTGGTAGGGCGCCGCCGGATCGGGCACGTAGACCCACTGCAGCTCGGGCCGCGCGGCCGGCCCGCGCAGCCCGAGGTTGATCACGCGCACGCCCACGTGTGCGAGGCCGTCCGCCGCCTCGCGCAGCGCGGGCGGCAGGTCCTCGGTCAGGCGCGCCAGCAGTGGCAGCGGCAGGCTGGTCAGCACGGCCTCGGCCATGTGCGTCTCGCCGCCGTCCAGGCGCACTTGCCGCCGGCCTGCGTGCAGCGCCGCCACCGTGGCGCACGTGCGCACGCGGCCCGCCGGCAGCCCGGCGGCGATGGCGCGCGGCAGCCGGTCGATGCCGCCCTCGCGCGGGTACAGGAACTCCGGGTTGTAGCCGAAGGCCTTGCCGCCGCCGGTGGTCAGCGCGCCGCGCAGCACGTCGGCCAGCTCGGGGCGCGGGATGGACCAGCTGGTCCAGTCGCCGGTGACTTCGGACAGCGGACGGCGCCAGAGCTTCTCGTTGTAGGGCGTGAAGAAGTGGCGCGCCAAGCCGGCGCCAAAGGTGCCCAGCACCCAGTCGCCGAAGGACGGCTCGTCCGGCGCGGGCTCGGGGGCCACGCACAGGAAGGGCAGCGCCGGGTCGAGCGGCTGCGGCGCGGGAATCGCGGCCAGCGGCGCGCGGCGGTGCGCGCGCAGCGCCTCGACGAAGCCCAGCAGGCACTCCAGGCGCACCTCGACCGGCAGGCCGTGCGTGTTCGCCTGGAAGGGGTAGGGCGTGAGCACGTCGTGGCTCTGGATCCACGCGCTGCGGTGCAGGTTGGCCCAGCCGCCGGGCAGCAGCGAGAGCGCCCATTGGCGGATGCCCGGGTCGCGCAGGTGCAGCAGGTGCCCGGTGCAATCGAAGGTGAAGCCGTTGCGCCGGAAGCTGCGGCACAAGCCGCCCACCTCGCGCTCGCGTTCGAGCACCAGGGCATCGCGCCCGCCGAGGTGGTGGGCCGCGGACAGTCCCGCCAGCCCGGCTCCGAGGATCAGGACCATGTTGCCCCGTCGTCTGCTGCGCCCCGCGCGCGCGCGCGGGGCGTGCAAGCTACCTCAGCAGCGTCCGTGGATCGACAGCCAGCGCGTCGGCCACCCGCTCGATGGCCTGCCGCGGCCACGCCGCGCGCGGGAATTCCTGCACCAGCCGCGCGAACTGCTCACCCGCCTGCAGCAGCAGGCCGTGGCGCAGGAAGTACTGGCCGCGCAGGACGTCGCGCGCCGGGCGCGGGATCTCGTAGGTCAGCCGCTCGAGGCCCGCGCGCAGTTCGGCCTGCCGCTCGCGTGAGATGAGCGTGAACGAGGCCGGGTGCTCCTCGCCGCCGGGCGGCCACCACACGGCCGTGCCCGGAACCAGCGGCTTGGCGTCGGCCGGGTAGCGGAAGCGCGCGAAGGGCCGGTCCCCGGCGGTGTCCGGCACGGCCCAGCGCTGGGTGATCGGCTTCGAGAGGCCCAGCGCGTCCACCGTCAGCTCGAGCGTCAGCTCGCCCTGCGGCGCCGGGCGGAACACGAACTCCGGCCGTGCGTGGCCGATCAGGCCGCGCGGCAGCAGCGCCGGGCTCTCGGGGTCGGCCTCCACCGGCGTCAACGGCGCGTCCATGGGACGGAAGGCGGCCAGGAACTGGCTGGCGTCCGGCTCGCGCAGCACGTCGAGCCCGCGCTCGAACTCGCCCTCGGCCAGCCAGCACAGCCCGACCCACGCGCGCGCCTCGGCCAGCGGGCCCGCTTCCTGGAACGCCGCGCGCGCGTCGGCGTACTGGCCCTGGCGCGCCAGCGCGAAGCCGCGCCGCAGCGGGTTGGTGTCCTGCAGGATGCCGTAGACCAGGAAGACGCAGGCGGCGAGCAGGATCAGGACCAGCGAGCCCACGCCCAGGCCGCCCGCGGCGGCGGAGGCCGTCTCGCCGCCCCGCGTGCGCCGCACGGCGAGGCGCTCGAGCGCCTCGCTCGGCAGCGCCGCGCGCAGCGCCGGCTCGCCCGTTCCGCGCAACTCGTCGCGCAGCAGGGCCGCCACGCCGCGCTCGACGGCGGCCGCCGCCGCGCCCGCCGGCTCCAGCGCGCGCCGCAGCCGCCAGCCCACCACGGACGGATCGCGCTGCAGCGTCCAGGCCACGTCGCCCAGCGGCAGCCCGAGGCCATGGCTGAGCACGAAGGCGCCGCGGTCCGCGGAATCGAGCCCGGCCAGCATGCGCGCGGCCGCCTCGCGGTCCGCCGCTGCCGCGCCGGGGAAGGCCCAGGTCGGCTCGCCGAAGGGCACGCCCGGCAGCGTCGGCGCCGAGGCCATCAGCCGTCCTCGGCTGCCGCCTGCGCTTCGGGCGCGGCCGCCAGGCCGGGCGCGCTGCCGGGCACCGGCAGCCGCGACAGCAGCGCAAAGGCCAGCAGCCCCGCGGCGCCGCACGCGCCCAGCAGCCACGGCACCAGCCGCTCGGGCCCGAAGACCAGCAGCAGCGACACGATCCCCAGCGCGCCCGCCACGCGCCAGACGTTGAGCACCGTGCGCCGCACGCCCGTGCCCGAGTGCGCAACGCGCAGCGCGAAGTGGTCCGGCGAGCCGCGGAAGAACGGGATGCCCTTGCGCGCCCGATGGTAGGCCACGAAGAGCGTGTCGAAGATGGGCACCGCCAGCAGCACCACCGGCGTCACCACCGCCCAGCGGTTGTGGCCGCTGTAGCTGACCAGCATGGACAGCGCGCCCAGCAGGAAGCCGATGAACAGGCTGCCCGTGTCACCGAGGAAGATGCGCGCGGGGTTGGCGTTGAAGCGCAGGAAGCCGGCCAGCGCGCCGGCCAGCACGATGGCCATGAACGGGATCGAGGTGTCGCCGCCCACCAGCGCCGCGATCAGGAACAGGAACAGCGCCGCGATGGCCGCCGTGCCCGTCGCCAGCCCGTCCATGATGTCGATGATGTTGACCGCGTTGGTCACGCCCGTGACCCACAGGAAGGTCAGCGCCAGGTTGCCCCACTCCGGCAGCGCCGCGAGCTGGATGCGGACGCCCGCCTTCTGCAGCACGAACACGGCCAGAATCTGCCCCAGGAACTTGACCCCCGGCCGCAGGTTGACCAGGTCGTCGTACAGCCCCAGCAGCAGCATCATGAAGCCGCCGGCCAGGATGCCCAGCGCGCGCTCGTCCATGGACTCGTTGGTGCTGAGCAGCCCGAAGGCCACCACGAAGCCCGCCGCCACGGCCAGCCCGCCCAGGTAGGGCGTCGGGTTCCTGTGCTTCTTCAGCCGCCCGTCGGGCGTGTCGGTGATCTTGAACGCGTGCGCGACGTGGATGGTCAGCGGCGTCACGTAGGCCGTGATGGCCGCCGCCAGCCCGAAGGCCAGCGCGTACCAGAGAAGGTGGTTCAGCTCGAACGACGGCATCGGGTGGGGGTCAGCGGGAGGCGGTGAGACGATACGTTTCGGACAGACGGCCTGCCCAGCCGGACAGGGAATAGCCGGACTCCACGGTTCGGCGTCCGGCGGCGCCCAGCCGCGCGCGCAGCCCGGGGTCGCCGGCGAGGCGCCGCAGGGCGTCCTCCCAGCCGGCCGCGTCGGCAGCCAGCAGGCCGTTCTCGCCGTGGCGCAAGAGCTCGCGGTTGACGCCCACCGGACTGGCCACGACCGGGCGCCCGGCGGCCATGAACTGCAGCAGCTTGAGCCCGCACTTGCCGCGCGCCCAGTTGTCGTCGGGCAGCGGCATCAGGCCCACGTCGCAGGCCTGCATCTCGGCCACCTCGCCGGCCTCCGACCAGGGGCGCTGCACCAGCGGCAGGCCGTCCCACTCGCGGCCCAGCGGCGCCCCGCTGGAGATCACGCGCAGTTCCAGCGCCACGCCCTGCGCGGCCAGCCGGCGCAGCGGCCCGGCCAGCGGCGACAGGTACGCCAGGTTGTAGCGCAGGCCGATCCAGCCCAGCCGCAGCGCTCGGCCCGCGGCGGGCGGGGGCGGCGCGACGGGGTAGCGCGACAGGTCGATGGTGGTGGGGACGACCTCCACGCGCCGCGCGCTGCGGCGCGCGAAGGCGGCCAGGAACTCGTTGCCCGCCAGCACCGCGTCGGCGCGCGCGCAGGCCGCGGCCAGCTTGGCCGCGTGCGCCCAGGTCAGCCAGATGGCGTCGTCGAACTCCAGCAGCACCGGCTTGCGGCGCGGCCAGAGCCAGCGCTCGAGCGCCCACGGCAGGTAGGGGAAGAGCTGCTGCTCGATCAGCACCAGGTCGTGGTCGCCGCGGTCCGCGCGGCGCGCCTGGGCCACGCGCGCGCCGAGGCGCACGAGGCTGTAGCCGGCCTTGAGCAGCGCGCGCCAGGGCGCGGGCCGCGCCTCGAGGATGCGGAACCAGGCTTCGTCGAAGAGCGGCGCCAGCTCGACCTCGACGCCGAGGCGCAGCAGCTCCACGCGGTACTGCGCGATGCGGTAGCGCGTGCTCGGGCCGCGCAGGCCGGTGCGCGCGAGGGCCAGCACGCGCAGCGGGCGGGTCACCGGCCGCCTCCGTGCGCGGCGCACGCGCGCAGCGCGGCCTCCTCGACGGCCTGAACGTGGCGCTCCCAGGGCAGCGTGCGCTCGGCGTGCGCGCGGGCCGCGACGGCGGCGCGCGCGCGCCGGGCGGGATCGGCCAGCAACTGCTGCAGCTCGCGCGCCAGCGACTCGGGCTCGCCGGGCGGCACCAGCTTGCAGCCCTCCACGCCCTGCAGCAACTCGGGGCTGGCGCCGGCGTCGGTGGCCACCACGGGCAGGCCGCTGGCCAGCGCCTCGGCGGTGGCCATGCCGAAGCCCTCGAGCGAGCGGGTCGGCAGCACGAAGGCCGCGGCCGCGCGGTACAGGCCGGGCAGGTGCTCGTCGGGCACGCGGCCCAGCAGGCGCACGTCGTCCGAGAGGCCGGCGGCGCGCGCGCGCGCCTCCAGCGCGGCGCGCTGGGGGCCCTCGCCGGCGATGGCCACGCGCGCCCGCACGCCGCGCGTGCGCAGCAGCGCGGCGGCGTCCAGCAGGTCGGCCAGGCCCATGCGCGGGACCAGCCGGCGCACGCTGGCCAGCAGCGGCACCCCGTCGGCCGGCAGCCCGAGCCCCGCCGCGCCCGCCGCGGCCTCCTGCGCCGAGGCGGGCGGCCGGAAGCGCTGCAGGTCGATGCCCGGCGGCGCCAGCGTCGTGCGCTCGGCCGCGTGCGGGTCCAGGTCCAGCACCTGCCCGGCGGAGTAGCGCGACAGCACCAGGATCTCGTGCGCGCCGCGCAGGAAGCGGCGGTCTCCGCGGCGCAGCCAGGCGGCCAGCGCGCGCGTGCGCAGGTCGGCGCGCCCCTCGGGCCGGCCATCGAGGCGCGTGGCCAGCCATTCCAGGTGGTACGGCGCGTAGAAGCTGAGCAGGCGCGCGCAGCGGCGCACGCGGCGCGCGCCCAGCGCCGCCAGGCCCGAGGCGACCTGGTGCAGGTGCACCACGTCCGGCGGCGGGCCGTCCAGCCGCGCGAGCGCCGCGCGCACGCCGCGCCGCACGCTGGCGCGGAAGCGCAGCGGGCTCGAGCGGTCGATCGCGTAGCGCACGACCTGCACGCCGTCGCGCACTTCCTCGGGCGGCGTGTCGCCGACGCGCGCGGTCAGCAGCGTGACGGCGTGGCCGCGCGCGGCCAGGCGCGTGGCCGTCTCGCCCAGCACGCGCTCGGCGCCGCCGTAGTGGTCCGGCCAGGCGAAGGTGGCCACGGACAGGAACCTCACGCGTCGCGCCTTCCGGCCCGCGCCTCGGCCTTGAGCAGCCGGCGGTTGTCGTCGGCCGCGCGCATCAGCGCGGCCACGCGCGCGGCCGCCTTGGCGCTGGTGCCCGTGCGCGGCAGGCTGCGCCGGCGCAGGCACGCTGCCGGCAGCAGCGCCAGCCCGCACAGCCAGCCCCACGCTGCCGCGAACGGCCGCCCGCGCCGCGCGTACAGCGCCGACGCGCGCAGCGGCGCGAGCAGCAGCCACGGCAGGCGGTCGCGCAGCAGCGGCCCGGGCAGGCTGGCCAGCAGGCACGGTGCGTGGTTGCGCACCATGCAGTACACGTTGCGGCGCGACCAGCGGCCGACCGAGGCGCTGCCCACGTGCAGCACGCGCGCGGCCGGCTCGGTGCGGCAGGCGTAGCCGGCGCGATTGAGGCGCAGCGCGACGTCCACGTCCTCCCAGTACAGGAAGTAGGCCTCGGAGAAGCCGCCCGCGCGCTCCAGCGCCTGGCGCCGCCACAGCGCCGCGCCGCCCAACGGGCCCAGCACCGCGCTCGAGCCCGGCGCCAGTTCGTCCGTGCGCCGCCCATGGTCCAGGTTGATCTGGCCGAAGGCCGAGGTCAGGCCGATGCCGGTGGCGTCCAGGCGCGTCGGGTCGGCGGCCTTCAGCACGCGCAGCGCCACGCTGCCGAGGTCCAGCTCGCGCTCGAGGCGCGCGCTGGCGGCAGCCAGGCACCCGGGCAGCAGCTCGGTGTCGGGGTTGAGCGTCAGCACGTAGGGCGCGACCGTCGCACGCAGGCCCTCGTTGACGGCCACCCCGAAGCCGCCGTTGTCGGGCCGGCGCACGACCCGCACCCCGGCCGGCAGGCCGTCGGCCGAGCCGTCGCTGCTGGCGTTGTCCACCACGACCACCTCGGCCGGCGCCGGCTGTTGCGCCAGCACCGAGGCCAGGCAGCGAGGCAGCAGGGCGCCGGCATTCCAGTTCACGACGACCACCGCCACCGCGGCCATGGGCGCAGTCTACCGGCCCCGCGTGCTTTTCCAGCCCGCTCGCGCGTGCAACGATGAGCCGCGCCATGCGCTCGCCGCTCGCTGCCGCCCTGCTGCTCGCCCTGCTGCTGCCCGCGTGCGTGGGGCCCGCCGGGCGGCGCGACCTGGGCAGCTGGCTCGAGGCGCGCGGCGCCGACGCCATGGACGTCGTGGGCGTGCGCATCGGCGTGGGCATCGGCCTCGGGGCCTACGTGCGCGCCAGCGAGTGGGCGCAGCTCGGGCTGATGCGCCGCGGCCCCGCGGAGTCCAGCCTGCTGGGCGGCGGCAGCGGGTCGGTGCGCGAGGAGGGCTTCCGCGTGCGCGGCGTGCCGTGCGCGATGTTCGGCACCATCGGTCGCTGGGGCGGGCTGTGGACCGAGTCGTCGCGCGAGATCATGTTGCCGGCCTACAGCAACCGCGGCGACGTCATCGCGCCCATCCGCCGCGAGATCGTGGCCGGCGCCGTGCCGCTGGACGGGCTGGCCGACGACTGGCGCCTGTCGCTGGGCGCGGGCGTGCACGCGGTCATCCTCGGGTTGGAGGCGGAGGTGCGGCCGCTGCAGATGCTGGACTTCCTGAGCGGCCTGCTGGGCTACGACCCGGCGGGCGACGACGTGCCCGTGTTCGAGTCGGGCGAGCCGCTGCCGCGCTCCGCCGCGGAGAGCTGAGCGCGCAGCTCGTCCACCGTGCGCGCCTGGCTCTCGGGCAGGCGCGCGTCGCGCAGCGGCTCGAGCACGGCCAGGCCCTCGTGGGGCGAGACCACGGACGGCGCCAGCGCCGCCAGCGTCGCCAGGTTGATGCGCGCGTCGGCCAGGTCGGGCAGCTGCTCGAGGGCGCTGCGGAAGTGGCGCGCCGCGCGCGGCAGGTCGGGCACGCCGCGGCCGCGTGCGCCCAGCGCGAGGTTTCCCAGGATCTGGTGCGCGAAGCCTGCGCTGGCGTGGTCAGGGTCGAGCAGCAGCGAGGCTTCCAGCTCCTGCGCCGCGCCGGGCAGGTCGCGATCCAGCGCCAGGAAGCGGCCGGCCTCGTCGAGGAAGTAGCCGTGGTTGTAGCGGGCGTGGGCCACGTCCGGCGCCACCGTCGCTTCGTGCGCCCACAGCGCGAGGTCGCTCGCGAACACGCGCACCGCGACCCGGCAGGCCGGCAGCGCCGCGCCCAGCAGCAGCACGCCCGCCAGCACGCTGGTGCCCGGGCCCCGTCCGCGCGCGTGCTCGCGCCGGCCCCACGCAGCCAGCGCTGCACCGGCAGCCAGGCAGGCGAAGACCGAGGGCAGGTAGAGGAAGCGTGCCGCGAACGTGGCTCCGATGGGCACGACGTTGAGCACGCTGACCAGGGCCAGCGGCACGAGGAGCAGGCAGGCCGCGACGTCCCGCCGTCGCCGCCAGCAGAGGGTCGCCACCAGCACCGCCGTCGCCAGCGCGATCCACGCGGCCGCGCGCGGTGCGAGGAACTCGTCGCGCGGGAAGAAGATGCGCGACGGCAGCGGCCAGGCGCACAGCCGCAGCGACTCGCCCAGGATCTGCGCCGCCACGAACAGGCGGTCCGGCAACGGCACGTCGCCGAAGGGCGCGCCGCCCGGAAGCGCCCGCGGCAGCACGGCCAGGCGGGCGCACCACGCCGCCGCCACGACGCCCGCCAGCAGCAGCAGCCGCGCGCGCTGCGGCGGCCGGCGCAGCAGCAGCCAGTCGCCCGCGACGAAGAGCAGCGGCGCGACCAGCGCGTTTTCCTTGGCCAGCAGCGCCGTCCCCAGGAGCGCGGCCGAAGCCGCCGCCGACGACGCCCCGGGCCTGAGCCAGGCCAGCCACGCACCCAGCACGCCCGCGGCCGCCAGCAGCTCGGCGCGTCCCGAGACCCACGCCACCGCTTCGGCGTGAACCGGGTGGACCGCAAACAGCAGCGCCCCGGCCAGCGCGGCCGGTCGCGAACCCAGCAGCCGCCGGCCCAAGGCCAGGACCAGCAGCGAGACCAGCACGTGCAGCGCGACGTTGGCCGCGAGCAGCGGTCCGGCTGCCCCCGGCCCCTGCCACTGCCAGGCAAAAGTGGCCACGGTGAGCGGCCGCCACAGGGCCTGCTCCGGCGCCCCGAGGGCCGAGGTCCACGGCGAGGCCTGTCCCTGGACCGCCGGGTTCTGGACGAGGTAGTACTGGTCGTCGTAGATGAACTGCCCGTGGCGCGCCGGCCCGACGGCCAGCAGGGCCGCCACGGCAACCAGCACGACCTGCAGGAGGCGGGCGGACAGGCTCATGGGCGAGGCAGTCTACGGGAGGCGGGCCGACGGTCCTGTTCAACCCAAGTTGCAGGCCGGCGGCGCCGATAGTTGACCCGATGGACGGCGCGAACACCGAGACCCCCGGCTCGACGACCCCGCGCGACTGGAAGCCGCGCGGCCCCAATCGGCGACACCGGCCGACGCCCATGCTGTCCCGCTACACGTTTCTCGGTGGTCGTCGCCAAAGCGGCCGGCGCGATGGCGAGAGCGAAAACGTGTACGTGGACGTCTACAGCATGCGGTTGGTGTGCCTGCTTCTGCTCTTCTTCGCACTGACCGTCCTGGACTCGGTGTCCACGCTGGTCTACCTGGGCAAGGGCGGCCGCGAGTTGAACCCGGTGGCGCAGTGGATGATCGACCAAGGCAGCATCTTCTTCGTGCTGGCCAAGGGCGTGCTGTCGGGCCTGTGCCTGCTGTTCGTGATGCTGCACAAGACGTTCCGGCCGGCCCGAGTGGCGCTCGCCATCGGCTTCGCCTTCTACTTCGCGCTGGGCGGCTACCACCTCGTGCTGCAAGTGCTCGCCCTCTAGGAGCCGTTTGACGCTGGCCCTCGCGCCGGGTCGCGGGCCTTGCGTGCCGGCCCTTTGCTTGTGGGTCCTCGGCGGTGCAGGACCGCGTGTCCACGTTGGCGCCTCCGGCCGTCTTTCCGGCACGCCGGCGCATCCCGGCGCGGCGGCCACGGTTGTGCCTCAGGCAGCCAAGCCCCTCGGCCGGCAGCTCACCATCGTTTAAAACTGTCCAAGTTGTTTCTTCGCTGAGGTTTGGACGGTTGTGGCAGTAGTACGGCATAAGCCATTGACTGAAATGCCATTACGATTGTCGTGATAGGCAGTTCAGATGAAACAAACTGTGGACGTTGACGTCAAACAGGGCAGAATCAGGCTCGTTCAGTCGACCTGCTGCGACGTTTCGGCCCCCGTCGGGCCGCGAACGCCCCGATTCCGCAAGGATGCCCGCCATGTCGCCCGTCGACGCCATCGCCAACGCCCGCCCGGCCGCCCCGGTTCGCATCGGATCGCTGGCGCGGCTGCTGGGGCTGACGCCCCGGGCGCTGCGCTACTGGGAGCAGCGCGGCCTGCTGCCGCCGTCGCAGCGCAGCCGCGGCGGGACACGCGAATACGGCGAGGATCATGTGCAGGCCGCCCGCGGGGTGGTGCGCCTCAAGCGCGCCGGTTTCACGCTGGACGAGATCTGCGCCGTGCAGGACGCGCTGCGGCGCAGCCGGACCGCGCTGGCCGGCATGGGGCAACTGGCCGCCGCGCTGGCCGACCGCGAGGAGCAGGTGCGCGCCATGGTAGCCGACCTCAGCGCCCTGCAGGGCGAGCTGACCGCTGCGCGCGAGAGCGTGCTGCGCTGCGACGGCTGCCGGGGCAAGACCTACGACCAGCAGTGCATCACCTGCCTGCACGAGCGTTCGGACGATGGGTTGCCGTGCTGCCTGCGCAGCCTGCTGGCGGCCGCCGCGTCCGCGCCCGAGGAGTCCGCCACATGAACACCACCATGCGCCACTCCACGGAGCCCGTTGCATTCACTCCGGCCGGCCGGCGCACGGCGCTGGCCGCCGCGGGTCGCTCGGGCCGACTGTCCTGGCTCGACCTCGACCGCCTGCTGTTCGATGCCTGCCGTTCGCCGGCGAAGCTGTCGGCCCTGGTGCGCAGCCTGGAGGGCGTGCGCCTCATCGGCGCCGAGGAGGACGAGCTGCTGGGACCGTCGCTGGTGCTCGCGCTGGGGACGGCCGAGGGCGAGGCGGACCACTTCGCGCTCTATGCCGACCAGGTGCGCCGCCTCCCGCGGCTGGCTCGCGAGCAGGAGCAGCGCATGTCGCGACGCCTCGAGCTCGCTCGTGCGCGGCTCGAGCGCGAGGTCGGTACGCAGAACCTGCCGCCCGAGACACGTGATGCCGTGCTGCGCAGCGCCAACTGCGCCGCGCTGCGGGCCGGCCTGGGCCAGGGTCCGAGGGGCGGCGGCGAGCTGGTCGCGCTGCCCTGCCGCCAGCGCGGCAGCCCGGTTCAGTCGGCCTGCTCGGACTACAACCTCGTGCGCGGCCGCTTCGTCGAGCGCAACCTGTACCTCGTGCTGGGCATGTCCAACAACTACCGCACCTACGGCATCCCGGTCATGGACCTGATCCAGGAGGGCAACTCGGCCCTGATCCGCGCGGTCGAGAAGTTCGACTGGCGCAAGGCCGTGCGCTTCTCGACCTACGGCGCCTTCTGGGTGCGCCAGGCGGTCGAGCGCATGATCACCGCCAACCGCGGCATGGTGCGCGTGCCCAACTACGTGCAGCAGAAGCTGCGCCGCCTGCGCCGCGAGGGCAAGCTGCCCCGCAACCAGCGTGACGTGGACCTGCGCGACCTCTCGCAGCAGTTCGACTCCACGCAGGTGGCCGCCGCGCGCCTGATGGAAACCGACCGCGCCACGCTCTCGCTGGACGCACCCATCGCCGACGAAGAGAGTTCGCTGGGCTCGCTGCTGGCAGCCGAGGAGCCGGACGTCGCGCCGCTGTCCGCGGGCGAGCGTCGCGCGCTGAACAACCGGCTGCAGCGGGTCATGGCCGAGGAGCTGACCGGCACCGAGCGCCAGATCCTCAACGCGCGCTTCGGCCTCGAAGGCCAGACGCCGCAGACGCTGGACGAAATCGGCGAGCGCCTTGCGGTCTCGCGCGAGCGCATCCGGCAGATGCAGGTCAAGGCGCTGGGCAAGCTGGGCAAGCCGCGGCTGGTCGAGGCGCTGGTGGACTGGCTGTGACGGTCGCGGCGCCGGCACCGCAGCGCGCGCCGCGGCCAGCGACCCGTGCGTCGCTTGATGGCGGTCAGGTTGGCGCCGTCGCCCGCGCGCCGCGCGGTCTGCTAGTCTCTGCCGCGTGACCATCCAGTGGGCCGAGCCGCCGGTGTCGACACGCAACGCGGGCCGCGTCCCGCTCGAGCTGGGCGCGCCGCGCGCGATCACCTACCTGCGCATCTCGGTCACGGACCGCTGCAACCTGCGCTGCCAGTACTGCATGCCCGAGGAGCAGGAGTTCCTCGATCGCGCGGACCTGCTGAGCTTCGAGGAGATCGGCCTGGTCGCCGGCGTGCTGGTGCGGCAGGGCGTGAACAAGATCCGCCTGACCGGCGGCGAACCGCTGCTGCGGCGCGACGTGCACCGGCTGGTGCAACTGCTCGCCGGCCTGCCGGGCGCGCCACGCGTGGTCATGACCACCAACGGCCTGCTGCTGGCGCGCCACGCGCAGGCGCTGCGTGCGGCCGGCCTGCGGCGCCTGAACGTCAGCCTCGACACCCTGCGGCCCGAGCGCTTCGAGCAGCTGGCACGCCGCCCCGGCCTGGCGCAGGTGCTCGAGGGCCTGGACGCCGCGGCGGCGGCCGGCTTCACCGGCACCAAGCTCAACATGGTCGTGATGGGCGGCGTCAACGACGACGAGTTGCCCGCGATGCTGGCCTTCGCGCACGCGCGCGGGCTCGAGCTGCGGCTGCTCGAGTTCATGCCCATGCAATCCAACGAGTACGGGTTGCGCGCCACGCGCGTGCCGCTGGACGAGATCCGCCGCCGCATCGAGGCCGTCGCGCCGCTGGTCCCGCGCCAGCGCGGCAGCGGCCCGGCCGACACTTTCACCCTGGCCTCCACCGGCCAGCCGGTGGGCCTGATCACGGCCATCTCGCTGCCCTTCTGCGAGACCTGCAATCGCGTGCGCCTGACCGCCGACGGCGCGCTGCGCAGTTGCCTGTTCGAGGGCGGCGAGGTCCACGTGCGCGACCTGCTGCGCGGCGCAGCGGGCATCGAGCGCGGCCTGGTCGAGGCGCTGGACTGGCTGCGGCGCGTCAAGCCCGCCGTGCACGCCGGCTACGGCCACGTGCAGATGAACCAAGTCGGGGGCTGACGTCGTCGGCGCGCGGGGCTGGTCGTGCGAGCGCTGGGCGTTGCCGGCGGACGGGCTGCGTTGGCGGCGCGGGGCCTGCGCCGCGACCGCTTCGGCGCCCGCGGCATCGGCCCGGGCGCGGGCCACTCGCTCGCGGGCGCCGAAGCTCCCCGCACACGACCAGGGCTTGCCGCGCGGTGATCACCGCCTCGGCAGGCGCCGCTGCGCGGCGCCACCGGAGCGCGCACGCCGGGCACGGTGATCCCGGGCTGCGCGAGCCACGGGGACCCTCGCCGCGCTTCAGTGCGCACAGGTCGGTGACGCAGTCTTCGCGCCCGCCCAGCGGCGCCAGCCAGGGCGCCGCTACCGGCCCCGCGAGGGAACGTCACCCCGACCGCTGCCCGCGACGTCGTCACCGCGCGCCGCCCCATTCCTGCGCCAGCGCCTGCCACTCGGACGGCAGACGTTGGCTGCGGTCGACGTCCAGCAGCAGCTTGGCGGCGTGGTCGGTGTAGCCCAGGGCGGCGCGCCGGCGGGCCGTGTCCAGTGTCGGGCCGTCGGGACGGTGCGCGGCCGTGGCGCGCGCGGCGCACAGCAGCGCCGGCAGGGAGTCGAGGCCGGTGCGCGGGTCGGTCAGCAGCCGCGCGGCCGTGGCCTCGGCAACGGCCGATGGCGCGTAGAGCGCCAACGTGCGCAGCGCCGGGCGCCGCCAGTCGCGCGGCAGGCCTGCGAGATCGGTGGCCAGTTGCAACAGGAGCCAGGGCTCGAGGCGCTGCGGCGCCAGGTCCACGCGCGCGCCGGCCAGTTCCGCGGCGGCCGTCTCGCCCGCGGCCAGCGCCTGCAGCACGGCCAGCACGCCCTGCTCGACCGGATCGGAGGTCGCGAGGTCGCCGAGCGGGCGGCGCAGCAACTGGCGCGCCGCCACGAGGCCGGGCACGTCGGCGCCGGCGGGTGGGGCGATGGCGTCCCAGTCGGTGCTGCGCGCCTCCACGCCTTGCGCGGCCGAGAGCAGCGCGGCGCGGCGCGCGGCGGCGCGCGGCGGGCCCGCGGGCGCGGCCTCGACCTCGGGCAGTAGCGCGCGCCAGGCCGCGTCGTCGCCGGACGCGCAGGCCGCCAGCGCACGCGCGTGCAGGCGCGCGACGCGCTCGTTCGCGTCGCGCGGCGGCAGCGACTCGAGCAGGCCGGCCAGCAGCTCGCGCGCCAGGCGGTCGTGGCCCCAGTCGTCCAGGCGGTCCGCGCCGCCGGCAAAGAGAGCCTCGTCCTCGCCGGCGCGGAACGCCGCCTGCAGGTCCAGCACGGGGCCGGCGGCGCGCAGTGCGTCGGCGGCCGGCAGGAGCTCGGGCACCTCGACGCGCGCCTGGCGCGAGAGCGGCGCGGTGGCCAGCAGCACGTCGGCGCCGGCAGCCTCGCCCTCCGTGCGCAACGCGCGTGCCGCGGCCAGCAGCTCGTCCGTGCGTGGAGCGCGGCTGGTCCGCGCCTGACCCGCGCGCGGCGGGCGGCCGGGATCGACGCCGTCCAGCAGCGTCAGGTCGCCCAGCACGGCCACGACCGCGCGCACGTCGTGTGCGATGGCGAGCCGGCCGCGCAGCAGCGGCGGCAGGTCGGAGGGTCGGCCGCCCGGCGCGGCCAGCAGCTCGAAGCGCACGGGGCCGAGCACGTCGGTCGTGTCGGCGGCGTCCTGCAGCAGGCGCACGGCACGGTCGCCGCCCGCGAAGGCATTGGCGCCCACGACCAGGATCGTGTCGCCGACAGTGCGCGCCGCAGGCGCGGGTGCGCAGGCGGCGCCCAGCGCGATGGCCAGCAGCGCGCGCCGGGCGCGAGTCATCGGCCGGGGCCGGCGTCCGGCGGCGAGGCGTCGCCGGTCGGGTCGGTCGGTGGCGGGACGTTGGCTGGCGGGTCGGCCGGCTGCTCGCGCCGGTGCGGGACCGTCTCCACCCAGCGTTCGAACTTGGCCTTCCAGCGCGTGGCGTCCAACGTCGCGCCCGCCTGCGTCGCCAGCGACACCAGCTCGTTCAGTCGCCAGCCGACCTTGGCCATGTGCGCCGGGTTGTCCATGGCCCAGTTCACCAGCAGGTCGCCCAGCGTCTGCAGCATCTGGCCGGCGCCGTCCCTGAGCGGGCGGCCGTCGCGCAGCGCGATGCGCGCGAAGTGCAAAACGCGGTCGGCCTCGACGAGAGCCGCGTGGTCCGGCGGAACGTAGGGTTCCTTCAGTGCGCGCTGCTGCAGGATCGGCATGTTGGCCAGGATCAGCGCGGCCGCTTGCGGGTTGTTGGCCCCCAGGTAGCCCATCTGCGCCAGCGCCTGGTCGATGTGCGCCAGGCCCTGCTGCACCGGAGTCGTGCCGTCGTCCAGTTCCTTGTGCAGGGCCAGCGAGTCCTTGAACACCTGCAGCAGGAACTCCGACATCTGCTGCTCGCGGTCCGGTTCGGTGAGCGCCAGGTTGACCAGCTCGCGCGGGTCTGCGCGGCGGTCGAACAGGCGCGGGCCGGTGAGGATGGTGTCGCGGATGCCCAGCGGGTCGCCGTCGAAGTCGTAGCGCAACTCGACCTCGTCGTCGCCGTGGACGATCTTGTAGGTTTCGCCACCCTCCGTGGCCAGGCCGCCGTCGGGCGGCGTCATCGGCCCGAGGTGCCTGCGCGCGACGTCGTCGGGGAAGATCGCCGGCGACGAGATGAACTTGAACTCGTCGCGCACCAGGAAGTAGCTCTCGCTGTTGGGGCTGGTGCCGAAGACGAAATCGCGCTGGCGCTGGCGGCCGTGCAGCAGGCCCAGCAGGCTCTCGCCCTGCACCTCGGCCGGCTGCGCCAGCTGCAGCGCCTCGAGCACGGTGGGGGCCAGGTCGGTCAGGTCCACCGGGACCGTGATGCGACGGCCGGCGCCCTCGTCGCGCGGCAGCTTGACCAGCAGCGGGATGCGGATCTCGTCGTCGGTCAGGCCGATGCCGTGGCCCACGTGGATGCCGTGGTCGGCGAAGGACTCGCCGTGGTCGCTGGTCACGATGATCAGCGCGTCGTCCAGGCGGCCGGTGCGCTCGAGCCAGTCCAGCACGCCGCCCACGCCCGCGTCGGCGTCGTGCACGCCGGCGTCGTAGTCGTTGAGCAGCTCGGACATGCGCCCGTACTCGGGGATGCGCAGCGAGGCCATCTGGTACAGGTACTGCAGGCGGAACAGCTCGTGGTCCTGCGGGCCGTCGAGGGCCTCGCGCTGGCGGAAGCGGTCGCGCACCTGCTCATCGCCCTCCTGGTAGGGTGCGTGCGCGTCGAAGGTGTGGACGAAGAGGAAGACGGGTTCGTCGTCGTGGGCGTCCAGCCAGGTGAGCGCGCGCGGCAGGATGCGCCGCATGCCGTTGACGGCGCCCTCCTTGCGCGTGTCGCGCTTGTCGTCGAAGACGTGGAAGCCCTGGCTGAAGCCGTACGAGGCCGAGACGTAGCCGCCGTCGGTGAAGGCCCCGCACTGAAAGCCGGCGCGGCGCAGGGTCTCGGCCAGCGTGGTCACGCGCGAGGACAGCACGTCGCCGTGCCGCTTGACGCCGTGCGCCACCGGGTCGAGGCCGGTCAGCATGGTCATGTGCGACGGCAGCGTGTAGGGCGAGTTGGCCAGCGCCTGGCCGAAGACCACGCCGCGCCGGGCGAGGCGGTCGACGTGGGGCGAGACGTCCTTGTCGTTGCCGTAGATGCCCAGGCGCTCGGGTCGCAGCGTGTCCAGGCTGATCAGCACCACGGTGCGCGGCGGCGGGCGCGTGGATCGCCACCAGGCCAGGCCACCCGCGGCGCACGCCGCGAACAGGACGACGAGGAGGGTCAGGCGGCGCGACATGCAGTCCCCCATGGTGGCCCGGGTCGGGCGGGCGGGCAAGTGCGGCGGGCGGCCACGCTGCAACCGCCGGCAGCCCCGGCGGGTGGCGGCGCATCCGTGGCGTCAGATCCCGCGCGTCAGCCAGCGGTCCAGCGGCGCGAACCACCAGCGCCGCGCGGCGTTGGCCCCCAGGTACTGGGCCCAGTTCTCGTACAGCGCCAGCTTGTCCGACCACTCCAGCCAGCGCCCGCGCGTGGCCGCGTCGACGTCCGTGCGCGCCTCGACCAGCCCGCGGTAGTGCACGCGCGCGGCCTGCACGTTGGCGCGGATCTGCGCGCGGCCGGGCACGCTGACCAGCCCGAAGAGCCGCGCGAGGTTGCGGTGGTCGCAGTAGATGCGCCGGGCCTCGTCCCAGGCGCTGCGGTCATGGCTGTGCTCGACCGCGGCCGCCGGCACGAAGGCGATGCGCCCGCCGTCGCGCACCACGCGCGCCGCCCAGCTCACGTCCTCGCCGAAGTCGGCCGCCTCGAAGCGCTGCCGCTCCCACGCCGAGCGTCGCACGCAGGCGATGACGTGGTCGTAGCGCGCGACTTGCAGGCGCTGCACGGGCTGCAGCTCCTCCCAGCGCCGGCCGCCCAGCTCCTGCACCGCCGGCTGGCTGCCGCCGGCCCACGCGCCGATGCGCGCCGCGAGCACGGGGTGGCAGCCCGGCCGCGGCACCTGCCGCCCGTAGGTGGCCGACAGCGACGGGTCGGCCGCCAGCGGCCCGGCCAGCTCCTGCGCCACCGCGGTCGAGAGCGGCAGCGCGTCCTGCACCGAGAGGATCACGAACTCCGCGCGCACGGCCGACACCGCACGGTTGCGCGTCTCGCCGTGGTTGAAGCTGCGCGGCGTGATGGACAGCGTGCGCGCGCCCGCGGCGCGCAGCCGGTCGGGCGTGCCGTCGCGGCTGCCGCTGTCGGGGCACACGATCTCCAGCGCGCCCACGCCAGCCTGCGCGCGCCACAGATCGAGGCAGCGCCCGAACAGCTCGCCGCCGTCCAGCGTGGGGATGACCAGCGCGACGCGCCCGGTGAGCCCGCCTGTCTCACGACGTTCGTCGCGAGGCCGCGTCAAGTCGAGCCCGCGCAAGGCGTTGTGGTGCGCTCGACCGGAGGCGGCCTCGTGAGGCCGCTGAGGATCGAGCGCACCGCAACAACGCCGCCCGGGCCGACTTGCCGCGGCCGCAGCAGAACGTCGTGAGACAGGCGGGCTCGCGGCGCGCCGCTCACGCGCGGCGCTCCGGGGCCGGCGGCCCGCCGCCGCGCGCCAGCAGCGGGGCCAGCCGTTCGCACAGGTCCAGGGCCTGCGCCAGGCACTGGTCGCTGTTGTGGTACTCGTAGCGCCCGAAGCGCCCGAGCGCGTGGAAGCCGTGCAGGGCGTCCAGCCACGACAGCACCGCGGTCCGGCGCTCGTCGAGGCCGCGGTCGTAGAAGATGTAGGCCGCCGGGTTCAGGTAGCCGTCCGAGGCGCGCACCTCGCCGGCGCGCAGGATGCCGGCGCCCTCCAGCGCGCGCGCCAGCTCGCGCTGGCCGGCGGGACCGACGTCCGGCTCGCGCCCCGGTTCGCAGGTGATCTCGGCCAGGATCGAGCCCTGGCCCGGCGGCGCGTTGTGCGGGCTGTAGTTGGACAGGTAGGTGATGCGGTTGGCCGGGCCCTGCCATGCGTGCGGCAGGTAGACCCAGCTGTAGGGACGCACGTGCTGCGCGTCGATGCCGAAGATGTAGGTCGCCAGGCCGCGAAAGCGCAGGCGCCGCGCGGCGCCTGCGGCGCCTGCGTCCATGCCGGCCAGCACGTCGGGCAGGGCGTGCAGCGGCAGCGTGGAGATCACGTGGTCGAAGCGCTCGCCGTCCACCAGCCAGCCGCGCGAGCCGGTCGGCCCCCCGGGCAGGGCCTCGATGCGCCGCACGCGGTGGTTCAGGCGGATGCGCGCGGCGATCGGGCGCGCGATGCGCTCGTGGATGGCCGCGAAGCCGCCGTGCAGCGGGTAGCGGAAGACCGACTGGTGCACGTAGCCCTGCGTGGTGCAGCCCAGCGAGGCGCGCAGCACGTCGGCCAGCGGCGCGTCGGGCACGCGGCCCGCGATCCAGCCGGTGCCCATCTCGCGCAGGTCGGGGCACTTCCAGATCTTGCGGTTGTAGGGCTCCATGAAGTGCCGCGCGACGCCGGGGCCCGTCTTCCAGTGCACCCAGTCGTGGAAGTTGTCCGGCTCGGGCCGCCCGTCGCGCTCGAGCGTGGCGCGCAGCACGCCCTCGGTGCACTCGAGGTTGTCCTCCAGCGGCAGCTCGCCCAGCGCGTTCTCGAAGGGATAGTTCACCCACACCCCGGGCGCGTGCAGGATGCGCGCCTCGCGGCGCGTGACCACGCACGGCTCGTCGGCGAAGAGTTCGTCCCAGAAGGCCGCCACGCGCCGGTCCTTCGTGTACATGATGTGGCCGCCGGCCAGGTCCCAGGTGTAGCCGTCCGACCGGCGCGAGCGGCACAGGCCGCCGATCTCGCCGGCCGCCTCCAGCACGGTGACCTCGTGGCCCGACCGCGCCAGCAGGCGCCCGGCCATCAGCCCCGACGGGCCGCCGCCGCAGATGGCGATGCGGGCGGGGGCGGATCCGGGGGCGGCGCTCATCCTCGGCATTCTTCACGCCGCGACGCGGGTCTACAATCCCGCCGCGCCGGCAACGCTCGCGTCAAGCGCCCGCTGCGGGCCGCGTCCACCGGCGCCCCGCGAGGTTTCCCCCATGAAGCTCCTGCCCGTGCTGCTGCTGTCCGTGCTGCTGGCGCCCGCGCCGCTGGCCACCGGGCCGCAGGCCTCGACGACGCTCAGCCTGCCCGACAGCGCGCTGGACCTGACGCTGCGCTGGCGGCAGCTCCCGCGCGACCTCGCGCCCTACCTCGAGCCCGAGGGCCTGGACGCGTGGGGCCGGAAGGCCCTGCGCGTGCGCAGCCTGCTGGCCCAGGGCGCCGAGCTGGACAACGACGTGGCCCTGCGCGCGGGCGACACGCTGCTGCCCGCCGGACGCTGGAAGCTGGGCTTCACCGTGCCCCTCGGCGCCGGCCCGCACTTCTTCGCGGTGGTCGGCCAGGACGCGCTGGACCTGCGGTCGCTCGCCGTCGAGCCCGGCTTCGATGCGCCGGCGCTGCTGCTGCAATGGGTCTGGATCGACCGCGCGCGCGTGCAGTTGCACTGGCACGTCGGCCTGCGGGCGGGCGCGGTGGACTTCGTGCTGGGCGCCGAGGGCAGTGCGGACCAGCGCCGCGCCCCGCCGCCGCCGGAGCCCGGGCCGCCGGAAACCCACGTGGACGAGCCGCCGCGCTGACGTCGCTGGCGGCCGCCGCGCTCGGAGATCCGGGCGACCGGCCACGTGACCGGTGCGCGCGACGCGCCGGGTATGCTCCACGCCGTCCCGTCCTCTCCCGGCCCCGTGCGCCACGCGACCGGCGCCAGCGCGCGGCGCCGCATCCCGCCGGCCTGACTCGTGCGCACCACCCTCGACGAGCCCATCCTGCGCGCCATCGCGCGCCTCGCGCCCTTCGCGGCCGCGACGATCATCCTGCAGAACGGCTTCAACCAGCTGGACGCCTGGTACCTCGGGCGACTGGGGCCCGACGCCAGCAACGCGCTCGGGCTGTTCATGATGGTGCAGATCGCGACCTTCGGGGTCGTGCTGATGCTGGCGCGCGGCACGCAGTCGCTGGTGGGGCGGCGGCTGGGGGCGGGGCAGCCGGAGGCCTCGGCGCTGGCGGCGGCGCAGGGGCTGGGGCTGGCGGCGCGCGTGGTCCTGCCGCTGACCGTGGTGCTGTGGGTCGCGGCGCCGCACATCATGGGCTTCATGGAGGGCCGCGGGGCGGCGCTGGAGCAGGCCACGACCTTCCTGCGCGTGCTGTTCCTGTTCATGCCGGCGCTCTTCGCGCAGCCCATCCTGGACTACGTCTTCCAGGCGCTGGGCGACACGCGCACGCCGTTCCGCATGCAGGTGCTGGCGCTGGCGGTCAACGCGGCGCTGAACTGGGTGCTGGTGCTGCCGCGCGAGGTGCCGCTGTTCGGCACGACCTGGCACTTCGGCGGGCTGGGCGTGGCGGGCTCGGCGCTGGCCACGGGGCTGTCGCGCCTGCTGTCGGCCACGATCCTGTTCGTGCTGCTGGTGCGGCGCTATCGCTGGGACGCGCTGCTGCGCGCGGCCTCGTACCGGCCGGATGGGCGCGTGGTGCGCGAGATCCTGCGCGTCGGGCTGCCCGCCGGCACGGCCACGCTGGCCTACGCGGTGGTGGGCGTGTTCGTGATGAAGATCATCGGCCGCATCGACGCCAACGCGGCCGGCGCCTACGGCATCGCCTTCCGCGGCGTCGAGACCTTCTCCTTCGCCCTCCTGCTGGGCGTGGCGGCGGCCACGGCCACGGTCACGGCGCACGCGGCGGGCGCGGGCGACTTCGCGCGCGCGCGGCGCGGCGGGCACGTCGGGCTGGCGCTGGGCGTCGGCTGCATGGCGCTGACCGGCGCGCTGTTCCTGCTGGGCCGCCGCGAGCTGGCCGCGATCTACACCGACGACCCGGTCCTCCTGGCCATCGCCGCCGACTACCTGCTGGTGATGGCCTTCTGCCAGGTGCCGCAGGCCTTCGAGACCGTCTACAGCGACGCCATGGCCGGCGCCGGCAGCACGCTGCGCACGCTGCTGATCTCGATGCCCGGCAACGCCCTGCGCATCCCGCTGGCGTGGTGGCTGGGCTTCTCGCAGGGGCTGGGGCTGCGCGGGGTGTGGTACGCCATCGTGGCCTCGGCCGTCTTCAAGGGCGCGGGCGTCACGGCCCTGTACCTCTCAGGGCGCTGGGAAGCCGCCGCGCGCCACGGCCGTCGGATGACCCAGGCCGCATGACGCAACCGCCCGCACTCGCCGACTTCCTGCAGCGCCTCGGCGCGCGGCGCGCGCGCGTGGCCGTGATCGGTCTCGGCTACGTCGGCCTGGCGATCGGACTGCAGGCGCGGCGCGTCGGGCTGGCGGTGAGCGGACTGGACCGCGACGCGGCGCGCGCGCGCGCGGCCAGCGCGGCCGGCGTGCCGTCGGGCACGGACCGCGCTGTGCTGGAAGGCTCCGACGCCTTCCTCGTGTGCGTGCCCAGCGGCGCCGGGGCCGACGGCCGGCCGGACCTGTCGGCGGTGATCGACGCCGCACGCGCGCTCGGGCCCGCGCTGCGCCCGGGCGCGCTGGTCGTGCTCGAATCCACCGTCTTCCCCGGCGCCACGCGGGCCGTGCTGCTGCCGGAGCTGCTGGCCGCGGCGCGCGCCGCCGGTCGCGAACTGCGGCCCGGCGCGGACCTGTTCGTGGCGCACGCGCCCGAGCGCGTCGACCCCGGTCGCAGCGACCCGCCGCCCGAGCGCATCCCGCGCCTCGTCGGCGGGCTGGACGAGCCGTCGCTGGACGCGGCGGCGGCGCTCTACGGCCTGCTCTTCGAGCGCGTCGTGCGCTGCTCCTCGGCCGAGGTCGCGGAGGCGGCCAAGGTGCTCGAGAACATCTTCCGCTCGGTGAACATCGCGCTGGCCAACGAGATCGAGATGATCCTGACGCCGCTCTCCGTGCCGGTGCAGGAGGTGCTGGACGCCGCGGCCACCAAGCCCTTCGGCTTCCTGGCCTTCCGGCCGGGCGCGGGCGTCGGCGGCCACTGCGTGCCGGCCGCGCCGTCGTTCCTGCTGGAGGCCGCGCGCCGCGCCGGCGCGCCCGCGCCGCTGACGCAGGCGGCGGCCGAGGTCAACCGCCACAAGCCGGCCTGGCTGGTGCAGCGCGCGCGGCTGGCCGTGGCGGCGCGGCGCGCGGCGGCGGGGCGGCCGGCGCCGCCCGGCAGCGACCCGCTGCGCGGCGCGCGCGTGCTGGTCGTGGGCGTGGCCTACAAGCCCGGCGTGGCCGAGACGCACGGCAGCCCGGGGCTGGTGCTGCTGCAACTGCTGGCGGCCGCCGGCGCGCAGGTGGCGTACCACGACCCGCTCGTGCCGAGGGTGCCGGACAGTCGGCCGGAAGGCGTGCCGGAGCTGGAGAGCGTGCCGATCGAGACGGCGGCGGAGTACGACGCGGTGGTGAGGGCGTGGGGGTAGGCGGGCCGCCCGCCTCACCCCGCGTGCCGCAGCAGCTCCGCCTGCGCCTCGAAGCGCAGCTCGGCCGCGACGTCCGCGGCCGCGTGGTAGCGGCGCGCGAAGTCCACGCACGCAGCCTCGACCACGCGGTCGACGGCGTCATCCGTCAGCTCCTCGAGCCGGAAAGCCTCGAGGCGGGCGGGGATGTCGCGGTCGAAGGTGGTGCCGCGCACGGTGATGGCGGCGGTGCCCAGGTCGGGCTGCACGTCCACCAGGAACTCGAGGCGGCTGAAGGGACGCGCGGCGCGGCCGGCGCGGTCCTCGGCGGTCAGCGGGCGCACCAGCCCGAGGACCCAGGCGCCCGAGTCCGTGCGGCGCAGGGGCTGCAGTTCGGGCAGGCTCTCGCGCAGGGCGTCCAGCACCGGGCGGATGCGCGCCTCGAGGCGCTCGCGCGTGTCGATGGCTGTCAGCGTGCGGCTGGACGGCGGCGCGTGCGCGGGGCGGGGGGCGCGGCGGGCCTGCTCGCGCAGGCGGCGGAAGGCTTCAGCGTGGGCGTTCATCGGGGGACCCTCCGGGGTAGGTCGGTCTGGCAGGACAAGCGGCATGCGCCCGCCGGCCGGACGTGGGAGGGGCGCGCGCCGCAAATCCGACACGGACGAGGCGTGGCTCGGCCACGACATGCGCACGCGCGCATGGGCCGCGTGTCAGACGCGCGCCGCGAAGGGACGCCCGCCGTCCGCCGGTTCAGGCGTAGCTGTGCAGGCCGGTGATCACGAAGTTGATCACGATCCAGTTGAACAGCATCACGCCCGCGCCGACCAGCGCCAGCACGGCGGTCCACAGGCCCTTGTCGTGGACGCGCAGCCGCGTGTGCACCAGCACGGCGAAGACGAGGAAGGTGTTGAGCGCGAACACCTCCTTGGGGTCCCAGCCCCACGGCCGTCCCCAACTGTGGTCGGCCCAGATCGCGCCCATGCACAGGCCGGTCCAGAGCATCACGAAGGACACTTCCATGAGGATCATGGTCACGCCGTCCAGCACCTGCCCGGGCGAGGGGCGCGTGCCGACGGCGTCCTCGCCCGGCAGCCGGCCCGCCATCAGCGTGCCCGCGCCGCCCAGCGAGACGGCCTCGGCCCGCCCGCCCAGCACGCGCCAGATCATGTACCCCAGCGCGCTGACCGCGGCCATGAAGATCAGGCAGTAGCTGGCGATGATCACGTTGGTGTGGATGTACAGCCATACGTCGTGCAGCACCGGCATCATGTTGCCGATGGACGGCGTCAGCGTGGCCGGCAGGAAGTGCACCGCCATGAGCGCCACCATGGCCGCCACGGAGCTGCCCAGCGCGAACAGGTTGCGCATGGCCGAGCGGCGCGCCAGCCACTCCAGCAGCAGCGCCGCGACGCAGCCGAACCACGCCGATGTGGTCACGGCCTCGAACATGTTGGAGTTGGGCCAGCGTCCCGAGACGTACCAGCGCAGCCCCACCGCGAAGGTGTGGAAGGCGAAGGCCAGCCCGAACAGGCCCATGCCCAGCCGGCGCGCGAAGACCCAGCGGTAGACCAGCGCCAGCAGCAGCGCGATGACCGCCGGCAGGTACAAGAGCCAGACCCAGGTCATGCTGCGCGCGCGGAAGTACCAGCTCTCCCACGCGAGGCGGCTGTGCGAGGGGTAGAGCGCGGGCTCGACGCGCGCGAGCGCGCCGGCCAGCGCGACCGAGGCCTGGTTGACCTTGTCCGCGTCCTGCGCGCGCCAGGCCGACATGAACTGGCTGTACTGCTCGCGCAGCTCGCCGCGCAGCGCCGGGTCCAGCGCCGCCAGCGCCGGCAACTCGTCGCTGGTGATGTCGTGCAGCGGCAGCCAGGGCGACTGCTGGTCGCCGCCCGGGGGCGGCAGGGCGCACAGGCTGCCCGCCAGGAAGTCCGGGCTGGTCGCGAAGAGCGCGCTCTCCAGCGCCTCGACCAGGCGCGCCGTGCGCATCAGGTCCTGGCGCTGCCCCTCCAGCAGGTCCAGCACCGCCGGCTCGCGCAGCAGCCCCTCCGAGATCAGGCCCTGGTCGAGGAATCGCCGCATGCGGGCCGCGAAGCCCGCCTCGCCCGCGGCGGGCGAGCCCTCCAGCTCGCGGATCATCTGCGCGCGCATGGCCTTGTTCTTGACGAACAGGATGTCGGCGTCCACGTAGGCGTGAGGCCGGAACATCAGGTCCAGCAGCGTGAACCCGGGCGACTGGCCCTGGAAGCTGCGCGGCCCCGTGATGAAGTCCATCTGGCTGCGTGCGAAGCTGTCGAAGGACTTGAGCCGCCCTTCGTGGTGCACGGCCAGCTTGCCGAAGGCGGTCAGATCGACCTGCTGCGCGAACTCGGAGTCCGGCTTCGGACGCGAGCAGCCGGCCAGCGCCAGCAGGCAAGCGACGGCGACGACGCGCAGCTTCATGCCTGGTCTCCCTCGACCATGCCGACCGGCTGCGGCCGCGCGGCGGCCAGCGCCCGATCGGCGACGGAATGCCCCGCGGCGGCGGCGTGGCGCCGGCGCAGCAGCGGCTTGACGTAGAACGCGTACAGCATGCCCGCCACCGCGATGCAGCATCCGCCGAGCTGGACCCCGACCCCATTGCGATTGCCGACGCCCAGCACGGTGTAGTTCAGGCCCGCGGACGGCGGGTCGCCGGCGAAGCGCGGCCCCGACGGCGGGTCCCACTGCGCCTGGAAGTACCAGTAGCCGTCGTGTTCGATCGGCTCGTTGAGGCTGACGGCCACCGGGTCGCTCCAGCCGCCGTCCTCGCCAAAGCGCACCAGGCTGGTCCAGTTGCGGATGCTGGACGTGCGCCCGGAGAAGCCGCCCACGTGCGTGGTGAGCAGGAAGTCGTCCAGCGCGACCGGCCCCGGCAGCGCCAGGCGCTGGCGCGACAGGACCACCTCGATCGGCCGGCCGTCCGGCGCGACGACCTCGGCGGGGTCGAACTCGTAACGGCGCAGCGTCGAGGCCGCGTCGCGCACCGGGTAGAGGTGGAACGGCACCCAGGTCGAGCGCGCCACGCCGCCCGCGGCCAGCGACAACCTGACCATGGAGCGCTCTTCCTTGACCTCGCGCTCGCGGGAGGCCAAGGGCACGATGGCCGGCCGGCTCGCGCGCGTCGAGCGCGGGTAGTACGACTGCACGACCAGCTCCGCGCCGCCGCCGAGATCGACCACGCCGCCCACGCGCAGCGGCTGCGGCGCGCTGGACGCCGGGGTCAGCAAGGCCAGGTCGGACTCGCCCGGGCCAGCCACCAGCGTGAAGGGCGCCCTGCGCCTGCCGGGCCGGTAGGACAGGGCGATGCCCGTGTCCGGCTCGAGGCGCTCGCCGCCGTGCGCGTCCGGCGCGACCTCGCCGTCCTGGTGCACGTGTCCGGCGTCGGGCAGCGCGCGGTCGTGCGTCAACTCCGGGTTCTCGAAGACCCAGCGCTCCCAGCGGTGGCCGTCCCGCTCGAGCCACACGCTGGCCATCGAGACGGTGCGCTGGCCCTCGACCACCAGGCCGTCGGCCCAGAAGTTGACGCGGTACGCGTAGGGGCTGCCGTCCAGCGGCGTGAAGGCGTCCTCGGGCAGGCTGCGCAGGTCGGGCGTCAGCGGCACCTCGCGCGGCGGGGCGCCCGGCACGGAGAGCGTCAGCAGCGGGTCGGCGCGCTCGCCCAGCAGCGTGCGCTCCTCGTCGCTGGAGACCCACGTCAGCCGCAGCAGGCCTTCCGCCTCGGCCTGCGCGGCCCGCGCGGACAGCTCGTAGCTGGCCGAGCTGCCGTCCGGGCCGCGCAGCAGCACGCTGGCCACGGGATCGAACCGCGTCTCGTCCGGGACGCTGCGCGACTGCATCAGCGCGTAGCGCAGGTAGCTGGTGATGACCAGGTCCGTGCCCGCCAGCGGGTCGCCCTCCTCGAAGGACGGCACGCGCACGTCCAGCGGATCCAGCGGCGGCGGCTGGTCGTCCGTCAGCCAGACTTCGTCGTACGAGGCGACGTAGTCGTTGTACAGCGGCAGGCCCTCGACCGGCCGCTGGTACCAGCGCTGGGTGCCGCTCTCGCGCACGTAGAGCGCCCAGCTCTTCTGCACCCAGTTGGCCAGGTAGACCCAGTGCTGCGGGTCGTAGTCCAGCGAGGCCTGCAGCGTCTCGTCCACCAGCGGCCGGCCCAGCGCCTTGATCGCGCGCTGCACCGGCTGCTCCGGGTCGTCCGTGCGCACGATGTCCTCGGTGTACTGCGGGTAGCCCGCGAGGAGCTGGCGCATGAAGGCCTGGTCCGCGTGCTCGACCGCCACGGTCACGCTCAGGGCGTGCCGGCCCTTGTCGTCGCCCGACTGGAGCTCCCACTGCGGGTCCACGCCCTGCACGAGGAAGTTCCACGGCCCGCCGGGCGCGTCCAGCGTGGCGCGCGCGCCGGGCACGGCCGGAAAGTCCACGCGCTGGTCGCCCACCTGCATCACGACGCTGCGCCGCGCCACGGGCGAGTCGCCCTCGACCTTGGTGCCGAAGTAGATCACCGAGCCGGCGATCAGCGTGAGGATGCCGGTGTGGATGCCCCACACGCCGTAGTTCAGCGGGCGGAACGGGATGCGCCGCAGCGTGGCCGTCACGACGTTGACGCAGATCAGCGCCAGCAGCAGGTCGAAGGGCCACCAGTGGAACCACTCGAACTCGGTCATCTCGAACGGCCGCCACTGGCGCAACTGGGCGTACTGCCAGGCGTCGCCGTCGAACACGTTCCACGAGGTCGGGTAGACCACCCCGGCCGAGCCGATGGACGAGTAGAGGAACAGCAGCGACAGCAGCCAGACGCCGAGCGTGATGCTGCTGAAGAGGCGCACGAGCCGCGCCCACGGCCCGGGCCCCTGGGGCACGGCGGCGGGTGGCGGGGAGCGGTTGGCGTTGGTCATGGAGAGTGGAGGCTTGCGAAAGCCGTGCCAGCCACCCGAGGCCGGCCAGGCCCGGCCGCGCCGGGAAGGCGACGTAGCGTGCATCGTAGCCCCGCGGCCGCGGCTGGAGGCATTCGCAATCTCCTCGCCAGTCGTGACCGACGGGTCATGTGTCGCCGCGCGTTCCAGACCAGAACGCTGGAACACTCCGCGCGCGATCCGGAAAGGTCCACGGGACGCGGCTGGCCGACCGGACGTTGGGCGCCGGGTTCACGGACATGGCGATACGCCCGCCGATGCCTTTCAATGCCCTCTGTCCGCCGGGCCCTTAGCTCAGACGGTCAGAGCAGCGGACTCATAATCCGTTGGTCCCAGGTTCGATCCCTGGAGGGCCCATCGGCTAGCCGGCAGGCCCTCTGCGGCCCGTCCGTCAGGCGAACGGTGCCACCCTGCGTGCGGCGGGGGATTCGATCAAGCCCGCCGGCCCCGCTTGCCGAAGCGACCAACCGATTCCCGGGAATGCCCCCATGCTCACGCCGCTCCGATCCGCCGTGGCCATCCTCCTCGCCCTCGCGTCCGCCGCGGCCACGCAGGTCGAGTTCCATGCCGTCAGCAACGTGATCACGACCACGCCCGGCGAGTCGGTCGGGCACGTCTGGGCCGACCTGGACGGTGACGGGGACCTGGACGTGTTCGTGGCGCGCGGCAACGGCGCGGCCTTCAACGCCGCGTACCGCAACGACGGCGGCGACAGCTTCAGCGCGTGGCCGGCGGCCAACCTCGGCAACGACGCGGGCAACTCCACGGCGGCGTGCGTCGCCGACATCGACGGCGACGGCGACCTCGACCTGTTCGTGGCCCAGCGCGCGAACGAGAACGAACTGCTGTACGTCAACGACGGCGGGCTGCAGGGCGGCGTCGAGGGCGTGTTCCAGAAGGACGCTGCGAGCGTGGCGGCCAACGACGCCGGCGACTCGCGCGCGTGCCTGTCCTTCGACAGCGACGGCGACGGCGACGCGGACCTGTTCGTGGCCAACGCCAGCGGGCAGAACGACGCGCTGTACGTGAACCAGGGTGGCGCGCAGGCGGGCGTCCCGGGCGCCTTCGTCAAGCTGATCGGCGACCCCCTCGTCTCGGACGGGGACCCGACCTACGGCGCGGAGGTGGCCGACGTGGACGGAGACGGCGACCTCGACGTCTTCGCGGCCAACGGCAACGGCGAGACGAGCAACCTGTACCTGAACAACGCCGGCGCCTTCGTGCGCGTGATCGGCCAGCACCCGGTGCTGCTGGCCGGGCCCTCGCGCGCGGCGGCCTTCGGCGACCTGGACGCCGACGGCGACGCGGACCTGGTGGTCGGCAACCTGCTGGCCAACAACTTCCTGTACCTGAACGCCGGCGGCGTGCAGGGCGGCACGCAGGGCGACTTCGCGCAGGTGACCAGCGGCCTGGCCGCCAACGACGGCTCGGCGACGCTGGGCGTGGACCTGGGCGACTTCGACGGCGACGACGACCTGGACCTGTTCGTGGCCAACTGCTGCGGCTTCGACAACCTGCTGTACGCCAACGACGGCGCCGGCGCGCAGTTCACTGCCGTGACCGCCGGCCCCTTCGTGGGCGCCGGCGGCTACAGCAACAGCGCCAGCTTCAGCGACTACGACGGCGACCTCGACCTGGACCTGTACGTGGCCAACGGCACGTGGGCCGGCAGCAACTTCGACTTCCTGTACCGCAACGAGCCCACGGCGCCCTTCGTCAAGCTGACCGCCGGTCCGCTGGCCAACGACGTCAACAAGCCCTTCGCGCTGGTCGCCGCCGACGCCGACGCCGACGGCGACCTGGACCTGTTCGTGCCCAACAGCAACGGGCTGGACGAGGCGTACTTCGTCAACCAGGGCGGCGGCCAGGGCGGCGTCGAGGGCGAGTTCGTGGAACAGACCGGCACGCCCATCACCGCGGGGACCGGCGGCGACTCGTGGGCGGCAGACCTCGGCGACATGGACGGCGACGGCGACCTCGACCTGGTCGTGGCCAACCGCCTCGGGGAGAACGAGGCCCTGTTCCGCAACCTGGGCGGGGCGCAGGGCGGCGCGATCGGCACCTTCGCCGCGCTGGCGCTGGCGCCGGTCACCACCAGCGGCGGCAGCAGCCGCGACGCCACGTGGATCGACTGGGACGGCGACGGCGACCTCGACCTGCTCGTGGTCAACAGCGACAACGAGGCCAACTTCGTGTTCCGCAACAACGGCGGCGCGCAGTTCGGCACCGAGGGCACGTTCACCGGCATCGGCGGCACGCTGGCCGCGGACCTCGGGGACAAGTACGACGCCGCGTGGGGCGACATGGACGCGGACGGCGACCTCGACCTGTACGTCGCCAACCGCGCCGGCGACGACTTCCTGTACGTCAACGCGGGCGGGCTGCAGGGCGGTCTCGAGGGCGTCTTCGCCAAGGAGCTGTCCGGCCCGGTCGTAACCAGCGGCGGCGTCACGTTCGCCGGCGCGTGGGCCGACATGGACGCGGACGGCGACCTGGACCTGTTCGCGGCCAACGGCGGCGGCACCAACGCGCTGTTCCGCAACCTCGGCGGCGCGCAGGGCGGCCTGCTCGGCACCTTCGAGGCGCTGGCCGGCGGGCCGGTGGGCACGGATGCCGCGCTGTCGCGGCGCGCGGCGTGGGGCGACTACGACGGCGACGATCTGCCCGACCTGTACGTGCCCAACGTGCTGGGCGCCGACGACTACCTGTACCGCAACCTGGGCGACGGGCAATTCGCGCACGCGGGCGGCGCCGTCGAGGGCGACGGCGGCAACTCGCGCGCGGGCGTCTTCGCCGACCTGGACGGCGACCTCGACCTCGACCTGATCGTCGCGCGCCACGGCGAGCCGCTGGCCACCTTCGTCAACGCGGGCCCGCTGCAGCCCACGCCGTGGGTCGACCTCGGCCAGGGCAAGCCAGGCGTGACGGGCATCCCGCAACTGGAGCCCACCGGCTCGCTGGTCGCGGGCACGCCGGTGGCCCTGCAAGTGACGCAGGCCGCGCCTGGCGCCGCGCTCACGCTGGTGCTGGGACTGACGACGATCTACGCGCCCTTCAAGGGCGGCGTGATCGTGCCGGCGCCCGACCTGGTGCTGACCGGCTTCGTGACCGATGGCGCCGGCGAGCTGCTGCTGGTCGGCACCTGGCCGGCCGGCGTGCCCGCGGCCTTCACCATCTACCTGCAGGCCTTCGTGACCGACCTCGCGGCCGTGAAGGGCCTGGCGCACAGCAACGCGGTGAGCGGCACGACGCCCTGACGCGCCGCGAGCGCGTGGCGGGTCACTTCCCGCCGACCTTGATCTCGACCTGCGCGCCCGCTTCGTCCTCCGGATCGGATGGCGACGGAGGCGGAGCCGGCTCGAACACAAGGTCCACGCCGCTGCGGTCGGCATCCAGCGTGAGCTTGACCTCGGCGAATTCGTCGTCCAGGTCCGTGGCCAACTGGAAGCTCCACTCGCCAGGGGACAAGCCGTCGAACTCGAATTCCATGTTCTCGCGGTCGACGTTGGCGTTGTCGCGCGTGCGGTCGTCGTCGGCGGTGGCGATCAGCCAGACCCAGTTGGGCTGCTCCTCGCACTGCACGACCACCTTGCCGGACAGGCGCAGGCCGCGCGGGACGCTCACGTCCAGGCCGGTGCGCGCCTCGGCCTCGTGCAGCTCGAAGGGCTCGCCGGTGAAGTTGGCGTGCTCCGGCGCGCGGACGTTGAGGCGGTAGCGGCCCGCGGCCACGGGCTCGAGCTGGTAGCGGCCGTCCTCGCCGGTGACGGTGGCGCTGCGGCGGCCTCCGCGACCCGTCTCCTCTTCGGCCACCACTTGCACGCGCGCGCCGGGCAGCGGCTGGCCGGTGGCCGCGGAGCGCACGAGGCCGCTGAGCGACCCGGTGGACAGCTTCAGGTCCAGCCACTTGCGTTCGCCCGCGGCCAGCTCGACGTCGATGCGGTCGGTGAAGCCCTCGTCCATGCTGGCCGAGGACGGCGAGAGGCTCAACTCGAAGTGGCCGGCCGGCAGGCGCCCGAGGTCGAACTGGCCGCGCGCGTCGGTCTTGACCGAGCGGCGGATGTCGCCCCAGCAGCGCACGCGCCAGCCGTCGGCCGGCAGGCCGTTGACCACCAGGCTGCCCGACACGGTGCCGGTGTCCACGCCCGCGAACTGCGCGCCCACGTCCAGCAGCACGCGCGTCTCGCCCTGCGGCAGGACCTCGATCTCCTCCTCGGCCAGCGGCGACTCCATGAAGGTCTCGAAGAAGGTCAGGCCGCCGGTGAAGTTGGTGCGCGAGCGCACCTCGACGTGCGTCTTGCCGGGCTCGACCCGCTCGAAGCGGAAGTGGCCCTCGAGGTCGGTCACGGCGACCAGCGGCAGCAGCGAGTCGCCGGGCGAGTCCTCGTTGATCAGGATGGCCAGCAGCGGCTCGGCCGGCGGCTGGCCGCCGTCGATGACCTGGCCCAGCACGCTGCCGCCCGCCTGCAGCGTCAGCACGAGCTCGGGCGGCGGCGCGCGGCCGTCGGCCTGCGGCGACAGGTCCGTGCCGTTCATGGCGACGGCGTAGCCCGGGTGCGTCGCCGTGACGTAGATCTCGGTGGCCGGCAGGTTGGCCAGGTGCGCGCGGCCGTCCGGCCCGGTGCGCGCGACGGCCAGCGGCGGATCCTCGAAGTCCAGCTCCTTGTCCGCGGCCTCGACCTGCGCCCACTCGACGGCCTGTCCGTCGGCGCCCTGCACCAGGACGGTCAGCACGTGCCCTGCCTGCAGCTGGACCTCGTCGGAGCCGTCGGCCTCGCGCAGGTCCAGCTCGGCGCGCTCCAGCGGGTGGCCGGGCGCGCGCACGATGAACTCCCACTCGGCGGGCCGCAGGTTGGAGATGACGTGGCGTCCCTGCTCGTCGCGGCGCACGTCAGCCAGGCGCTGCGGCGGCAGGAACAGGTCGACGATGTCGTCGTCGGGCGTGGCGCGGCCCCACAGCTCGACGTCGTCCAGCGGCACGCGGTCGCCCGCATGCACCAGCAGCATGGCCGTGCGCGGCAGGTCCAGGCGGATCTCGCCCGGCACGCCGGCTTGCAGGTCCGTGACCAGCGTCCACTCGTGTCGCGCGTCGGCGCGCGCCACGGCCCACACGGCGCCGGGCCGGAAGCCGGGCGCGGAGAACGCGCCGTCGGCGCCGGTGACGTACGGCCCGCGCAGGATCGCGCCGGGCACCACGCCCAGCGGGGTGCCCAGCAGCACCTCCGCGCCCGCCACCGGCTGGCGCTTGCCGTCCACCACGCGGCCGCTGGCCAGCTCGCCGTCGCCGAGCCCGATTGTGCCCAGGTCGCGCACGCCGCCGGCCGCGCCCGTGGCCGTGCCGCCCTGCACGTGCACCAGGTGCGACGGCTCGTCGATGGCCAGCGTGACCAGGCCCGGCTGCACGCCGGGCAGCTCGAAGCGCCCGTCGGAGTCGGTGTAGGTGGTGGGCACCGGCAGCTTGGCCACCAGCGCCGACATCGCCGCGGGCGGCACCCAGGCGAAGGAGTCGTCGCCGGAGGGCTCCATGGCCATGACGCCGCCGCCGGTGCGGAAGTTGGCCACCTCGGGCACCAGCTCGATGCCCGGGACCTCCGTGGCGCGCACGCGCGCGCCCGCCAGCGGCTGGTTGCGCGTGCCGACCACGTGCCCGACCAGCGTGGCCGTCAGCGGCAGCACGAGGTCCCCGAGGTCGCGCGTCTCGCCGGCCACCGGCGTGACCTCCAGCGGCCAGAGCAGCGCGCGCGGCCCGCCCGGGTCCAGCAGCAGCAGGCCCACGGTGCGCGGCTGCAGGTCGGACAGGCGGAAGCGGCCTTCGCTATCGGTCACGGCGCGGCCGACGACCGGATTGAAGTCCAGCCCACCCGCGTCGAGGAAGGCGCTGGTGCTGCGGATGATCAGGGAGCGTCGGCCGCCCAGCAGCTCCAGCGGCAGCCCGGGCAGCGGCTGGCCGTCGGCCAGCAGCACGCGGCCGGTCAGCGCGCCGAGCGCGCGGCGGTAGGAGTCGGGCATGGCGTTGGCGTCGCGCGCCAGCGTCGCGGGCGCGGGCGCGGCCGCCAGCGCGGCCAGGCTCTCGACCTGCGCCTCGCGCTCCGCGTGCGTCGCGTCGAGCGCCGGCGCCTCGGCATCCGCAACGCGCCCGGCCTGCAGCACCGCCGCCGGCCCGGAGTCGTCCGCACCCGTGTCGTGCAGCAGGAACCACGCCAGGCCGCCGACCACGAGGGCCAAGGCCAGGCCAAGGGCGATGCCCGGCATGCGCTTCACGGGGCGGTCTCCGGGAGAGGGAGCAGCGGCTGGACACGATAACGGCCCGGTGTGGCAGCCGCGTGTCGGGTGTGCTTGGGCCGGACGGCCGGCGGGTTTCAGCGTGCGGCGGTCCCGGGGGGCACGGTCTGCTCCTGGCGCCAGCCCTCCAGGTCGTGCGCGCTCATCAGCTCCACGAAGGCCCGGCACAGGGCCGGCGGGCCGGCCACCAGCGTGCGCGTGTGCTCGGAGACCGGGCCACCCGCGGCCGTCATGACCGCGCCGCCGGCCTCGCGCAGCACCACCAGCCCGCCCAGGATGTCCAGCATGCGCTGCGGGCTGCCGCGCCCGACGACCAGCAGGTCGGCCTCGGCCGCCGCCAGCAGCGCGAGGTCCAGGGCGATGCTGCCCATGCAGCGGATCTTGCGCACGTGCCACAGCATGTGTGCCAGCGCGCCCGGGCGCCCGACCAGCGGGCCGCGCCGCGCCAGGTGCGCGATGAGGATGGCGTCCCTGAGCTGCGCCGTGGGCGCCACGCGCAGCGGGCGCGGCGGGCCGTCGCCGTCGGACACGCGCGCGCCGCCGCCCAGGTGCGCCGACAGCGTGCGGCCGCGCAGCAGGTCGTGCACCACGCCCACCACGGGCTGCCCGTCGCGGCACAACCCGGCCGTGAGCGAGACGTAGGGGATGCCGCGCAGGTGGTTGGCGCTGCCGTCGATGGGGTCGATGAACCACTCCCAGCGGCCTTCGCCCGGCACCTTCGGCCGGTCCTCGATGACCAGCCCATGGCCCGGGAAGCTGCCCGCGAACAGCAGGTGCAGCGCCGCGCCGGCGCGCTCGTCGTCCAAGGTGTGCACCGAGGTGTGCGAGGACCAGTGGTGCTCCGCCGAGCGGCTGCCGAAGGACGGCAGCACCAGCTCGGCCGCCACGCGCCGCAGGTGCGCGGCGGCCAGGCGCTCGATCTCGGGCAGGGGGATGTCCGTCACGGGCCGCGATTCTATGCTGTGGCCCATGTCCCGGCTGCCACGCGTCGCCGTTCCGTGCCTGCTGGCCGCGCTCGCGTGCTCGACGCCCGAGTCGGCGCTGCACCCGCACGACCCGCCGCCCAACATCGCCGCGGGCCAGTTGCTCTACCTCGTGCCCGAGGATGTCGCCGCGGCGCTGGCCGAGCCCGCCACGCTGTCGCTGCGCGAGGTCACGCTGCAGGCCGCCGCCGAGGGCCGGCGCAGCTTCTCGAGCGACGGGGTCGAGGCGGCCATCCGCGAGCGCCGCATCGAGACCGGCATGACCGTGGACGAGGTCGTGCTGGCCGTGTGCAGCCAGCCGACCAAGGTGCGCGACCAGGGTCCGCCCGGCGGCCACACGCTGCTGTGGGAGCCGCCTGGTCTCCCGGCCGGCCGCCGTTTCTGGGTGCGCTTCGACGAATGGGGCCACGCGTCGGCGGCTGGCACGCACTGAGTCGCGTGGCGTGGCCCGAACTGGAGAAGTTGCCGCGAGCAGCCTGCTCGCGGCAGTTTTTCCAGCTTGAGCGTGGCGAGCTAGAATCCCGGGTCTCCCCGAGCCCCAGCGCATGCCGTCCCGCGCTCTCCCCGTCGTGTTGCTGGCCGCGCTGCTGGCCGCGCCCGCTGCGGCGCAGGCCGACGGCACGGCCGGCGCCGGCATCACCTACGCCAGCTTCCTCGGCGGCTCGCTGACCGACGAGGTGCTGGCCGTCGCGCGGGGCCCGGGCGACACGCTGCTGGTGGCGGGCACGACCTCGTCCGCCACGTTTCCGACCACGCCCGGCGCCGCGCAGCGCTCGCTGGCCGGGTACAGCGACGCCTTCGTGGCCGCCTTCGACCTGTCCAGCGGCCAGCTCCTGTGGTCCACGCTGCTGGGCGGCAACGACCCGGGCTTCCTGGTGCGCGAGGAGGCCGCGGCGGTGGCGCTGGACCCGTCGGGCGACGTGTGGGTCGCGGGCGCGTCCAACAGCGCGGACTTCCCGGCCACGTCGGGCGCGGTGCAGACCGTGGCCGCCGGCGGCACGGACGCCTTCGTGGCGCGGCTGCACCCGGGCGGCGCGCTGGCGTGGTGCAGCCTGCTGGGCGGCAGCGCGGGCGAGCGCGCCAACGCGCTGGCGGCCGGCGGCGGGGGCGTGCTGCTGGCGGGCCGCACGGCCAGCAAGAGCGGCGGCGCGGCGGTGCCCTTCCCGACCACGCCGGGCGCCTTCGACACCACGTTCAACTCGCTGTTCTTCACCGACGACGCCTTCGTCGCGCGGCTCTCGGGCGACGGCGCCACGCTGCAATGGTCCACCTTCCTTGGCGGCACCGTGCGCGACGAGGTCTGCGCGCTGGCGCTGCGCGCCGACGGCGGCGCGCTGGTGGCCGGACTCACCACCAGCAGCGACTTCCCGTCCACGCCCGGCGCCTATGACCGCAGCTTCAACGGGCCCAACGCCGGCGAGTCGGACGGTTTCGTCGCGCGGCTGGCGGTGGACGGCAGCGCGCTGGTCTTCTCCACCTTCCTCGGCGGCGCCGACGTGGACGAGCTGCACGCGCTGGCGCTGGACGCGGCGGGCGCAGTGGCCGTCGCCGGCAGCACGCTGGGCGCGGACCTGCCCGTGACGGCCGGCGCCGCGCAGCCGGCGGCGGCGGGCGGGCGCGATGCGCTGCTGGCGCGGCTCTCGGCGGACGGCGGCACGCTCGAGCTGTCCACGTACTTCGGCGGCAGCGGCGACGACGAGGCGCGCGGCCTCGCTCTCGGGCCCTTCGGCGAGCTGGTGCTGGCCGGGTGCAGCGCGTCGGCGGACTTTCCGGTGACCGCGGGCGGGGGCGCGCCGGCGGGCGGGCAGGACGTCTTCGTCGCCAAGCTGCCGGCGGCGGGCGGCGCGGCGCTGCACGCGACGCTGCTGGGCGGCGCGGCCGACGACGAGGCGCGCGGCCTGGCGCTGGACGACTTCGGCGCGGCGCTGCTGGGTGGCACGACGGGCTCGGCGCTGCTGCCGGTGACGCCCGACGCGGCGGACGGCAGCTACGGCGGGGCGCTGGACGGCCTGGTCGCGCGCGTCGCGCTGCCGCCGTGGGCCAACCTGGGGTTCAGCAAGCCCGGCACTGGCGGGTTGCACCCGCGGCTGGCGGGCACGGGCACGCTGCAGACCGGCTCGCCGGGCGCACTGACGCTGACGCAGGGGCAGCCCGGCGCGCTGTGGTACCTGTTCGTTGGCTTCGCCGAGGGCTACGTGCCCTTCAAGCAGGGGACGCTGGTGCCCTTCCCGGTGTCCGTCACGCTGCCGCTGCCCACGCTGCCGGACGGCAGCCTGCCGTTGGCCTGGCCGGCGTGGCCGGCGCTGCCGCCGGGCCTGCCGCTGGCCTTCCAGGGCTGGATCGCGGACCCGGGCGCGACGGCGGGCGCGAGCGCCACCAATGGGTTGCGGGGCGTCCAGCCCTAGGAACCCGACGGGCTTCCCGACGGGCGTGCGCCGACCTAGAATCCCCGCCTTTCCGCTTGCCCCGGGAAAACGGCCCGCGCCGGAGGACACCGGCGCCCGGTACTCCCCCTCACCCACTGGATCCCGCCTCCGATGACCACGCCCTCCTCGCCGGCTCCCACGACCAACAAGGCCCTGCTGGAGTGGGTCGAGTCCGTGCGCCAGCTCTGCCAGCCCGACCGCATCCACTGGTGCGACGGCAGCCAGGCCGAGTACGACGCGCTGGTGAAGGGCATGCTGGCCAGCGGAGTGCTGAGCGAGCTGGACCAGGGCAAGTGGCCCGGCTGCTACCACCACCGGAGCAACGCCAACGACGTGGCGCGCGTCGAGCACCTCACGTTCATCTGCAGCAAGGCCAGGGACGACGCCGGCCCGAACAACAACTGGATGGCGCCGGACGAGGCGCGCGCCAAGCTGACCGGCTGGTTCAAGGGCTGCATGCAGGGGCGCACGCTGTACGTGGTGCCCTACTGCATGGGCCCGGTCGCGTCGCCCTACAGCAAGGTGGGCATCGAGATCACCGACAGCCCCTACGTCACCATCAACATGCGCATCATGACGCGCATGGGCGCGCAGGCCCTGAAGAAGCTGGGCGACAGCAACGACTTCGTGCGCGGCCTGCACAGCACCGGCGAGCTCTCGCCCGACAAGCGGCACATCTGCCACTTCCCCGAGACGCGCGAGATCTGGAGCTACGGCAGCGGCTACGGCGGCAACGCGCTGCTGGGCAAGAAGTGCCACGCGCTGCGCATCGCCTCGGTGCAGGCGCGCGACGAGGGCTGGCTGGCCGAGCACATGCTCATCCTGGGCCTGCAGAGCCCGCACGGCGAGACGCGCTACGTCGCGGCCGCCTTCCCGTCGGCCTGCGGCAAGACCAACCTCGCGATGCTGGTGCCGCCGGCGCACTTCAAGGGCTGGAAGATCTGGACCGTCGGCGACGACATCTGCTGGATGCGCTACGGCCCGGACGGCCGCCTGTGGGCCATCAACCCCGAGTCGGGTTTCTTCGGCGTCGCGCCGGGCACGGGCGAGAAGACCAACCCCAACGCGCTCGCGTCGCTGCGCAGGAACAGCATCTTCACCAACACCGCGCTGACGGCGGACAGGCAGCCGTGGTGGGAGGGCCTGGGGCCCGCGCCGGCCAAGGCCACGGACTGGAAGGGCCAGCCGTGGACGCCGGCCAGCAAGGAAAAGGCCGCGCACCCGAACAGCCGCTTCACCGCGCCGGCCGCGCAGTGCCCCAGCATCAGCCCCAGGTTCGACGACCCGCAGGGCGTGCCGATCGCGGCCATCATCTTCGGCGGCCGCCGTGCGCGCACCGCGCCGCTGGTGTTCGAGGCCTTCGACTGGAAGCACGGCACCTACGTGGGCGCGATGGTCGCGTCCGAGACCACCGCCGCCGCCACCGGCGCGGTGGGCGTCGTGCGCCGCGACCCGATGGCCATGCTCCCGTTCTGCGGCTACAACATGGCCGACTACTTCGGGCACTGGATGAAGGTCGGCGCGAAGAGCGACAAGGCCCCGCGCATCTTCCACGTCAACTGGTTCCGCCAGGACAAGGACGGCAAGTTCCTGTGGCCCGGCTTCGGCGACAACATGCGCGTGCTGAAGTGGATCGTCGACCGCGTCGACGGCAAGGCCAAGGGCAGCAAGACGCCGATCGGCCACGTGCCGGCGCCGGGCGAGCTGGACCTCGCGGAGCTGAACATCAGGCCCGAGGTGGTCGACGAGCTGCTGGACGTGGACGCCGAGGCTTGGCAGGCCGAGTTGGCCGGCCAGAAGGAGTGGCTCGAGAAGTTCGGCACGCGCATGCCGAAGGAGATGTGGGACCAGTACAAGGGGCTCGAGCAGCGGCTGATGGTGGGCGCGCGCTGAGCAAGGCGCCGGCGACGCAACGAGCGCGGCGGACGGCGATCGAGGCTGTCCGCCGCGCGCCGCGCAGCTTGCAGGACGCCATCCGCGTGGCGGAGGCCGTGCTGCCGGGCGTCGAGGAGGCCGGTGACGACGCGTACGATCCGCGCTGGTAGGCCGTCGCGCTCGTCGATGAGTTCGTCGAGTCGGAGCCCGAGGCGGTCTGGGAGTTCGCGGCAAGGTGGGGTTGCCATCGGTCCCAGGATCTGCGTGCCGCCGCGGCAACGATGCTGATCGAGGACCTGGTCAGCGCGCACTTCGACTTCGTCTTCCCGCGCCTCGTAGCCAGGGTGCGGGAGAGCGAGCGCTTCGCGGAGACACTGACCTGGATCTGGTTCTCAGGCCTCGGTCCTCGGCGGACCGGCAGGCTGAAGCGGCTGGTACAGGAGGCCGAACGTCGGGCCGAGGCCATGCGGCGCCGGGAGCGCCGGCGACGACGAGCGCTCCGCGCGACTCGCTGAGCGTGCCCGGCGGCCCACGGGTCGAAGCCGCGGCTGCGCCGGCGTAGTCTCTGGCCCGTGCACGCTCCCGCCCGCACCGCGCTGCTCTACGCCTCCGCGGGCCACGCGCTGTGCCACGGCAGCAAGCTGGTGCTGGCGGTGGGTCTGATCGCCGCCACGCGGGAGTTCGGTGTCGAGCGCGACGGCCTCGGCCTCGCGCTCGGCGCCTACGGCGTGGGCATCGGCCTCTTCGCCGTGCCGGCCGGGCTGCTGTCCGACCGCCTCGGGCCGACGCGCGTGCTGCACCTGTACCTGTGGTCCCTCGCCGCTGCCTCGCTGCTGTGCTGGTGGGCGCCGACGCTCGCGGCCTTCACGCTGGCGCACGCGGCGCTGGGCGCGGCGGCGGGGCTGTACCACCCGCCGGGGCTGTCGCTGCTGTCGCTGAGCAGCGCGCGCGAGGAGCGCGGGCCGGTCATGGGCTGGCACGGCGTGCTGGGGCAGCTCGGGCCGGTGGCGGCGCCGGTCTTCGCCGGCCTGCTCGCGGCGCGCTACGGCTGGCGCGGCGGCTACCTCGGCCTGGCGGCCGGCGCCGTGGCGGTGGCGCTGGCGGGGCACGTGCTCGTGGCGCGCGGCCGGCTGCTGCGCGCGCTGCCCGAGCGGCACGAGCCGGCGTCGGAGGGCGCGCCGAACCGGCGCGCGCTGGCGCTGCTGCTGGCGGTCATGTCGCTGGGCGGCTTCGTGATGGACGGCTTCCTGGCGCTGTTCCCGTCCACGGTGCAGGCGCGCGGCATCGCGCCCGTCGCCGGCGCGCGCTGGGACCACGACGACGTCGCCGCGCTGATCCTCGCGCTCTCCATGCTGGGTCCATGGCTGGGCGGCCGGCTGTCGCGCGGCCAGGGCGGCGCGCGGCGCTACGCGCTGCTGCTGCTGCTGCTGCCGGCCGCGCTGCTGTTCTCGGCGGCCAGCCTCGACCGGCCGGCGCTGGCCTTCGTCGCCTTCTCGGCCTTCGTCGTGCTGGGCTACCTGCTGCAGCCCATCGAGAACCACCTGCTCGCGGCCTACACCGGCAGCGCGCGGCGCGGCGCGGCCTACGCGCTGAAGTTCAGCGTGGCCTGGGTGCTGGGCGCGGCGGCGCCGCCGCTGGTGCTGGCGCTGGTCGAGTCCGACTGGGCCCGGACGCGCGGTGGCGATGCCGTGGGCTACGCGGCGCTGGCTGTCGTGGCGGCGCTGGCGGCGGCCGGCGCGTGGCTGTTCGTTCGCCGGCCGTCGCGCGCCGTCGCCTGATAGGATCCCGGTCCCGCGCACCACGAAGAGGACGCACCCATGCCGCGCACCCCGCTCGCCCGTCGACTCCAGTCCTTGGCCCTGCGCCTGCGCGCCGCCGACGCCGCCGGCCTGCCGCTGCACGCGGCGAACGAGCTCTCGCGCGCCGATCTGGCTGCGCGCGCCGCGGTGCGCCAGGGCCTGACGCGCCGCGACGCCCTGGCAGCGGCAGCGGCAGCGGCCGCGGGCGTGCTGCTGGCGCTGCCGCGCCGCGCGCGGGCCGCGGGCGGCAGTACTCCGGTGGTGGCCGTGGTGGGCGGCGGTCTCGCCGGCCTGGTGGCCGCGTGGCGCCTGCAGCAGGCGGGGTTGGTGGCGACGGTTCACGAAGCCGCGCCCCACGCCGGCGGCCGCGTGGACACGGACTTCACCACGTTCGCCGAGGGCCAGCGCGTCGAGCGCGGCGGCGAGCTGATCGACACCGGCCACAAGGCGTATCGCAAGCTCATCAAGCAGCTCGGCCTCAAGCTGGACAACCTGATCAAGGCCGAGGCCGCCGGCAGCGAGCCCTTCTTCTGGTTCGACGGCGCGCCGTACAGCGAGGCCCAGGCCACCGAGGACTTCATGGACATCTACATGAAGGTGCACAAGGACGTGGGCGCCGCGGGCTACCCGACCACCTACGACAGCTTCACGCCCGAGGGCGCGGCGCTGGACCAGATGAGCATCACGGACTGGATCGAGTCGCGCGTGCCCGGCGGCCTGGCCAGCCGTCTCGGCCAGCTGCTCGACGTGGCCTACAACATCGAGTACGGCGCGGAGAGCGTCGAGCAGTCCGCGCTGAACCTGCTGTACCTGCTGGGCTTCGGCGCCACGCCCAACAACTTCGCCATCTTCGGCGCGTCCGACGAGGTCTACCGCGTCAAGGGCGGCAACGTGCAGGTGCCGGCGGCGCTGGCGCAGCAGCTCGGCGCGCAGGTCGTGACCGGGCAGCGGCTGGTGGCGGCGGCCACGGAGGGCGACGGCCGCACGCGACTGACCTTCGACACGCCGTCCGGCTCGCAGGAGGTTCTGGCCGACCGCGTGATCATGACCGTGCCCTTCGCCGTGCTGCGCGCCGCGGTGGACCTCTCGGGCTTGGCCCTCCAGCCGAAGAAGCAGGTGGCCATCGCGCAGCAGGGCATGGGCACCAACAGCAAGCTGCACGTGCAGTTCGCCACGCGGCACTGGGAGACGCTGGGCTGCAACGGCGAGACCTTCGCCGACCTCGGCTACCAGAACGCCTGGGACGAGACGCGCAAGCAGCCCGGCGCGGCCGGCATCCTCAACAACTACACCGGCGGCACGCTGGGCGCGTCCTTCGGCAGCGGCACGCCGCAGGAGCGCGCGGCGCAGTTCCTGGCGCAGGTCGAGCCGCTGCTGCCCGGGCTCTCCGCGCAGTGGAACGGCCTGGCCACGGTGGACTTCTGGAAGGGCTCGCCCTTCCAGCTCGGCAGCTACAGCTTCTGGAAGGTGGGCCAGTACGTGCAGTTCGCTGGCGTGGAGCGCGAGGCCGAGGGCTCCGTGCACTTCGCCGGCGAGCACACCAGCGTGGACGCGCAGGGTTACATGGAAGGCGCCGTCGAGAGCGGCGAGCGCGCCGCGGACGAGGTGCTGGCGGCTCTGGGGTAGCCGGAGCGGGCCGCCGGCGGCCGCGCCTCAAGCGTCCGCGCCGCGCCCGCCGATAGGCGCGAACGCCGGCAGCCGGTCGGCGTCCGCCCTCGGAGAAGCGCCCATGATCCGCGTCCGGAATGCCGTCGTGTCCCGCCTGCGACGCCTCGCGCCGGCCGTGCTGCTGCTGGCCGCCGCCGCGCGCGCGCAGGAGTTCGAGCCCAACGCGCTGGCCGTCATCGACCTGGCCACGCCCGCGCTGCGTCTGCTGGAGAGCGGCGGCGCGCTGATCGAGGAGGTGTCGACCGAGTTCTCGCTGGGCAGCGTGTTCGGCGCCGCCTTCGGCCCGGACGGCCACCTGTACGTCGCCAGCTACACGGGCGGCGCGGTGTACGAGCTCGACCGCCAGGGCAACTTCGTCGCGACCATCGGCGCCGGCACCCTGGCCGACCCCATCGACGTCGCCGTCGGCCCCGATGGCGAGCTGTACGTCTCCGACTTCGCCGCCGACCTGGTCTACGTGTTCTCGTCCGACGGCGTGCTGCTGGACGAGATCGGCGCGGGCAGCCCCCTGGACCAGCCCGAGGGCGTCGCCCTCTTCAGCGGCGGTTTCCTGGCGGTGGCCAACGGCGCGACCAACACGGTGCTGCGCTTCCTGCCCGGCGGAGTCTACTTCGACGAGCTGGGCGCGGCGGCCGGCATCGGCGACATCATGGGCATCGACTGGCCGCGCGACGCACCGGTCTTCGCCGCCGACTTCGACAACGACCGCGTCCTGGCCTTCGACGGCTCGGGCAACGTGCTCTTCACGCTGGGCGACGACGGCCAGCTGGATGGCCCGACGGACGTGGTGATCGGCCCGGACGGCCGGGCCTGGGTGACCTCGCGGGTCACGGGCGAGGTGCTGGTCTACGCCTGGGACAACACCCTCGTGCGGCGCCTCGATGTCGCGGCGCTGGGCGGCACGTGGCCCAACACGCTGGCCGTCGCGCCGCACCGCTTCCACGTCAAGCTCAAAGGACCGCTGGGCATCGCGGACGCGGACGCGGATCTGCACAAGGAGCTGGATGCGCTGCTGATCGCGCAGCCGGGCCGAGGCGCGGCCTGGCTGCAGCTCGTGGACGACGCGCAGGACGACGGCGACCTGGCCAGCGTCTTCGGCACCACGATCCTGTCCTTCTCGGGCGCCGAGCACGAGCTGCTGGCGGGCAAGCAGTGCCACTGGCTGGGCTTCCACGACGGTGCGACCGACTTCGACGGCTCGCCCCCGACGCTGGGGCTGCGCTGGAAGTGCGCCACGGACGCGGCCGGTGCCAAGGTCCTCCGCTCTGCCCGCGGCACCCTGCACATCGGCGAGGGCAGCAGCTCCTGCGTGGCCACGGTGCGCACGGCGGGCCTGCTGAAGTAGCCGCCGGCGCGCCGGCGGCCGGCCGACCTCAAGTCCGCGCCGCCGCGCGCCCGATGGGGACGGCGCGGCATGCCGCCGCGAGGAGAGGTCCCATGAAGCCCGCTGCCCTGCGCCTCGTCGTCCTGCCCGCGCTGCGCGACGCGCACCCGGTCTGGGACGTCTTCCGCCTGGTGGCCGCGGGCCAGTGGCGCCTGGGCGAGGCGCGCATCGGCGCGGTCGAGCGCGACGGCCAGGTCGAGTTCAGCGGGGCTGACGGCCGCTCGCTGGGCCGGCCCTTCGGCTTCTCGCTGGCGCAGTTGCGCGACGAGCTGGTGCGCGAGTTGCCCTTGCGCCGCGGCTGGCTGCGCTCGCGCCTCCCGTTGCAGGCCGTGGTCGAGTGCGACCTGGACGGCACGCGCGTGGCCCTGCGCCTGGCCGAGGACGCCGCGCGCACGCGCCTAGCGGTCGAGTTCCTGGTGCCGCGCGACGAGACGTGGGTCGAGCAGGCCAAAGGCCCGGGGCACTTCTCGATCTGAGCGCGCGGCGTGCGTCGTCCTCGACGCCTGACGCTCTTCCGACTTCCCGCTCCGCGCCGCGCGGGTGCTACCTTCGCGCGATGTCCAACCCGTCCGCGCCGTCGCCGTCCCGGCCCGCCAACCGCCTCGCGCAGCAGACCAGTCCGTACCTGCTGCAGCACGCGCACAACCCGGTGGACTGGTACCCGTGGGGCCCCGAGGCGCTGGAGCGCGCGCGCGCCGAGGACAAGCCGATCTTCCTGAGCATCGGCTACAGCGCCTGCCACTGGTGCCACGTGATGGAGCGCGAGTCCTTCGAGAACCCGGACGTCGCCGCGCTGATGAACAGGCACTTCGTGTGCGTGAAGGTCGATCGCGAGGAGCGGCCCGACCTGGACGAGATCTACATGAAGGCCACGCAGGCGCTGGCGGGGCACGGCGGCTGGCCGATGTCGGTCTGGCTGGCGCCGGACGGGCGGCCGTTCTACGCGGGCACGTACCTCCCGCCGCTGCCGCGCTGGGGGCAGCCGGGCTTCGTGCAGGTGCTGACCAGCCTGGCGCAGGCGTGGGCCGGCAACCGCGCGCAGGTGCTGGAGCAGGCCGGCAAGGTGGCCGGGCACGTGGCGCAGATGTCGCTGAACGGCGGCCTCCTGCCGCAAGTGGATGCGGCCGCGCCGGCGCCGCGGCTGGAGCTGCTGGACGCGGCCTCCGGGCAGCTGCTGCAAATGTTCGACAAGGAGCACGGCGGCTTCGGCCAGGCGCCCAAGTTCCCGCACGCCGACGACATCCGCCTGCTGCTGCGCCAGTCCGCCGGCAGCGGCGACGCGCAGGCGCTGCACGCCGCCGTGCACACGCTGGACTGCATGGCCCGCGGCGGCGTCTTCGACCAGCTCGGCGGCGGCTTCCACCGCTACAGCACCGACGAGCGCTGGTGGATCCCGCACTTCGAGAAGATGCTCTACGACAACGCGCTGCTGGTGCCGGCCTACCTGGAGGGCGCGCGCGTGGCCGGCCGGCCCGACTTCCTGCGCGTGGCGCGCGAGTGCTGCGAGTGGGTGCTGCGCGAGATGGCCGGCCCGCAGGGCGGGCTGTGCAGCACGCAGGACGCCGACAGCGAGGGCGAGGAGGGCAAGTTCTTCGCCTGGCAGCGCGACGAGGTGCTGGACGTGGCGGGCCGGCAGCACGCCGCGCTGCTGGACACCGTCTGGAACTTCGGCGACTCGCCCAACTTCGAGGGCCACGCCTGGGTGCCGGTGCGCGCGAAGCCCGACGCCGAGCTGGCGCGCGCGCTGGGCCTGAGCGTGGAGTCGCTGTTCGCGGCGCTCGAGCCGCTGCGCCGCCGGCTGTGGGAGCAGCGTGAGCGCCGCGTGCACCCCGGCACCGACGACAAGGTGCTGGCCGCCTGGAACGGCCTGATGATCGGCGCCCTGGCGCAGGCCGCGGTGGCGCTGGAGGAGCCGCGCTTCCTGCAGGCCGCGCGCCGCGCCGCCGACTTCTGCCTGACGGCCCTGCGTCCCGACGGCCGGCGCCTGGCAGCCACCTGGCGCGCGGGCAAGGCCCAGCACGCCGGCACGCTGGCCGACTACGCCTGCCTCGCCTGCGGCCTGCTCGACCTGTTCGAGGCCGACGGCGACCCGCGCTGGGCGCGCGAGGCGCTGGCCCTGGCGCGCACGGCCAACGCGCACTTCGCCGACGCCGAGCGCGCCGGCTGGTACATGACCGCCGACGACGCCGAGTCGCTCTTCACCCGCCCGCGCGACCTGTTCGACGGCGCGATGCCCAGCGCCAACGGCATGCAGATCGAGGCCTGCGTGCGGCTGTGGGAGCTGACCGGCGACGAGGACCTGCGCCGCCGCGCGTCCTGCGCGCTGGCCACGCTCGAGCCGCTGGTGCGCCGCTCGCCGCAGGCCTTCGCGCGGGCGCTGCTGGCCCTGGCCCGGCTGGACGGCGCGGCCATGGTGGTGCTGGCCGGCGCAGCCGACGCGCCCGGAGGGGCGGAACTGCGGCGCGCGCTGGCCGGTGCGCGCGTGCTGGGCACGGCCGTGGTGCCGGTTCCAGCCGCGGGCGTGCCGGCCGACGTGGCCGCGGAGTTCCCGCTGCTGGCCGGCAAGGCGGCGCAGGGCGGGCGCGCGACCGCGTACGTCTGCCGGCGCGGGACGTGCGCGGCGCCGGTCAGCTCGGCGGAGGAGCTGGTGGCAGCGGTCTCGGCCTGAAGTTGGGGTCGGGCGGCAGGCGCGCGAGGCGAATGTGTTCGTCCAGCTCGGCCTGCAGGTTGCGGCCGCGGCCGCAGTCGGCGGCGTGGATGGCGTCGAGGGCCTGGCGGGCCAGCCGGATTTCGCTGTCGTCGCAGCGTCGGATCAGGGCCTGGAGGTCAGCGCGGTCGTGCATCCGGCGGTCGCTCGCGGAGAGCACCTTCATGGCGATGAGGTGGCCGGTGCGTGCCACCGGGAGGTAGAACGACGGTTCGACCTCGAGCAGTTCGGCCTCCCTCACGATGTCCGCCTCGATCCCGGTGCTGGCGAAGAGCAGGTCGACGACGGGCGTGGCCTCGTCCTCCACAGTGCCTCGCGGCGGCAGCAGGCGGATGGTGGCGAAGCGCCCGGTCTCGCGGTGCTCGAGCTGGGCCATGATCCGGTAGCCATGCGCCAGCAGGTCGTGGACGAGCGCTTCCGCGTCACGATCCGAGGAAACTGCGACGACGAGGTCCACATCGCTCGTGAAGCGGCTCACGGCGCGTGCACCAACGGCAAGGCCGCCCACGAGGGCGTAGCCCCGGGGGCCGAGGTCGCTCGTCACGCGGCGCAGTGCCGTGACGAGCGGCTTCAGCACTCGGGCTTCCAGTTCCGGGGCACGCCGTCCGCATCGCCGAGCAGGGCGCCGGGGCGGTGCTGCAGCCAGGCGGCCAGCAGGCGGCCGATCGTTTCATCGTCCGCGTCCGGGTGCTGGCGCCGCAGCTTCTCGCGCTCGATGGCCAGACCGTCTTCGTACATCGCGAGCGACATGCGCAGGCGCTGCGCGGGCGTCGAGGGCGGGTCGGGCAGGTCGAACATGCCCGGCATTCTAGCCCGCGGGCTCCGCGCGCCTGCGGCTACCGCCCGTAGGTCGAGCGCTCGCTGGCCACCGGCAGCCCGCAGTCCTTCCAGCCCTTCACGACGATGCGGCCCGCCGGGTCCTTCTGGCCGCCCCAGCCGGACGAGACGTTGACCAGGTCGGCGTAGCCGGCGGTCTCGAGCGCTCGCAGGGCGTTCAGGCTGCGCACGCCGCCGAGGCAGCTGGCGTACACGCGCGTGGCCTGCGCGACCTTGTGCTGGACGGCGGCCACGAAGTCGGGGTTGGGCGCCATGCCACCGGAGGGGGCGCGCAGCGCCCACGGCACGTTGACCGCGCCGGCGGGGTGGCCGGCGTCGAACTCTTCCACCGTGCGGACGTCGAGAAAGGCGTGGCCGGGGGCCTGGTGCATCTCTGCGTGCGCGGCCTGCGGGTCGAGGTTGCGGATGGGCATGGCGGTCCTCCGGGACGGAAAGCGCGCCGAGTATCCCAGAAACACGGCGGGCCCCGCCGCCCCCTGGCGACGAGGCCCGCAACGACAGTGTCTCGAGCCGTCAGGCTTCGACCTTGGTCACGCTCTTGGCGCGGTCTCCGTTCTTGCCCGGCTCGATCTCGAATTCGACACGGGCCCCTTCATCCAGGGTGCGGAAACCGTCACCCTGGATGTCCGAGTAGTGCACGAACACGTCCTTCTCGCGCCCCTCGACTTCGATGAACCCGTAGCCCTTCTCGTCACTGAACCACTTCACTTTTCCGACGACAGGCATCTACGCGACTCCACACACAGGAACACTCGGGAGGAACGATCGCCCTCGCCCGGGCGGCGATCGACCGCGCGAGGATATCGCGGACCTGACGTTCCGGTAAGGGCAAGCCGGGTCCCAAACGGGCGTTTGCATGCCGAATCCGTCGCTGGATCAGGCCACTTGGTAGCCTCCGACCCGCCGGCGACGATCCCGGCTCGGCGAGAGTCCATGCTCCAGGGCAGCCTGCACACCTTCGTCTGCGACAGCCGGGTCCTGCGCGGCAATCCGTTGGGCGATTCCCACCTGCGCGAGGTCCCGGTGTACTTGCCAGCGCGACACGCGCCACGGCCGGACTGCCCACGCGAGGAACGCCTGCCGCTGATCCTGGTCCTGGCGGGCTTCACCGGGAACGGGACCGGCCAGCTGCGGGGAACGCCCTGGGAGCCTTCATTACCGCAACGTTACGAGCACTTGCTCGAGGCGGGGATGGTTGCTCCGTGCGCCTTCGCCTTCCCCGACGCCTTCACGCGCCTGGGCGGCAGCCAGTACATGAACAGCCCGGCGACGGGCCGTTACGAGGACCACCTGCTGGAGGAGCTGCTGCCGGAGGTCGAGGCGCGCTTCGGCGTCGGCGGGCGGCGCCAGCGGCGCGGCGTGATGGGCAAGAGCAGCGGCGGCTACGGCGCGCTGCACCTCTCGCTGCAGCACCCGGACGTCTTCGGCGCGCTGGCCAGCCACAGCGGCGACTGCCACTTCGAGTTCGCGTACAAGCCGGACTTCCCGCGCCTGCTGGCGCAGCTCGAGCGCCACGGCTCGCTGACCGGCTTCCTGCAGGCCTTCGAGGCCGCGCCGCGCAAGACCACGGCGCAGATCCTGGCCATGAACGTGGTGGCCATGGCCGCGGCCTATTCGCCGGACCCCGACGGCGAGCTGGGAGTGGCGCTGCCGGTCGAGCCGCGCACGGGCCGGCTGCGCGAGGAGGTCTGGGCGCGCTGGTTGGCCTTCGACCCGGTGGCGCGCGCGGCCGACTACGGCGAGGTGCTGCGCGACTTCAAGCTGGTGTTCCTGGACGCGGGCAGCAAGGACGAATACCACCTGCAGTACGGCGCGCGGCAGCTCGCGGACGCGCTGCGCGCCAAGGGCGTGACCGTGCAGCACGAGGAGTTCGACGACGGCCACATGGGCACCAGCTACCGCTACGAATCCAGCCTGCCGCTGATCACGCGCGCGCTGGCGGACTGAGGGCGCGCCCGCACTCGGCAGGCCCCGCCCCGGGCGCTACCATGCGCCCCGTGCGCACCACCCGCCTGACGCTCAACGGCGACGCCGCCGAGATCGCGGCCCCCGACCACTGGACGCTGCTGGAGTCCCTGCGCTACCGCGCCGGCCTCACCGGCAGCAAGCAGGGCTGCGACAAGGGCGACTGCGGCGCGTGCACGCTGCTGGTGGACGGCCGCGCCGTGCTCTCGTGCCTGACGCTGCTGGCCGACGTCGAGGGCCACGCGGTGACCACGATCGAGGGCCTGGTCGGCAAGGACGGCCCGGACGTGGTGCAGGACAGCTTCGACGAGGCCGGCGCGCTGCAGTGCGGCTTCTGCCAACCCGGGATGATCATGGCCGCGCGCCAGCTCGTGACCGAGAACCCGCGGGCCACGCTGGGCGAGATCCAGGACGCGCTGGCCTCCAACCTGTGCCGCTGCACCGGGTACACCAAGATCTTCGACGCCGTGCAGATGGCGTGCCGGCGCGAGCTGCAGCGGCGCGGCGGCGAGGGCGGCGCGCGCGCGGCGGCGGCGCGGGACTGACTCAGTCCCAGTCGTCCGTGTCGAGGCCCAGCGTCGCGCCGTAGACGCGGGCGAGGTCCTGCCACGAGTTGGCGTCGAAGGGCTCGGCGGCGAGGGCGTCGTGCGCGTACGCCACGGCGCGCTGCGGCTGGCCCTGGCCCTTGGTCAACACGTCCCAGGCCAGGCGGCGGCGCGAGCGCCCGTAGCGCGGATCGTTCTCGGGGACGGAGAGGTACAGCGCGGCGGCCTCGTCGAGCCGGTCCTCGTGGCGCGCCAGCTCGGCCAGGTGGAAGATCGGGCTCTCGGCCGCGAGCGCGCGCTCGATGGCGGCCAACTGCTCGGGGGTGAAAAGGCCGTCGATCCGCGCGGCGGCTGCGGAGGGCGCCTGGATCGACGCCGTCTGGTCGTCGGCCGCGCGCGGCACGAGCGGCTCGGGGGATGGCGTGAGGTCCAGCGGGATCCCGCGGCACACCCGGTCCAGCAGGTCAGCCAGCGGGAGTCCGGAGCCGTCCGGCAGGTGGATGACCGTGGCGGGGTCGGGCGCGGGCAGGCCGGAGGGCTCGGCCCGCAGCAGCACGGTGGACACGAGGCCCACGACGAGCAGCACGAGGACCAGCAGCGTCCACGTCAGCGCGCGCTTCATGCAGGGCTTCCGCAGGGTTGCCGGCAGCGTGCCATGCCGGCGACCCGCTGCACGTGGCGGCGGCATGGCGCCCTCTCCCCGGCGCCCGCCGCCGTGTGCCATGATCCGCCCCATGGCCGAGACGCCGCGCCACGCCGTCAACCGCACGCACGGCCCGGACGCGCCGCACGGCACGTTCCGCCGCGTGGGGCAGCGCGCGCGCAAGGTGGACGGCATCCACAAGGCCACCGGCCAGGCCGTCTTCACCGACGACATCCAGCTCCCGGGCATGCTGCACGGCAAGTTCCTGCGCAGCCCGCACGCGCACGCGCGCATCGTGTCGATCGACGCCAGCGCCGCGCTGGCGCTGCCGGGCGTGCACGCCGTGATCACCGGCCGCGACCTGCCCATCAAGTACGGCGTGATCCCGTGGACGCAGGACGAAAACGCGCTGGCCGTGGACACGGTGCGCTTCGTGGGCGACGAGGTCGCGGCCGTGGCGGCGCTGGACGAGGACACGGCCAACGCGGCGCTGAAGCTGATCCGCGTCGAGTACCAGCCGCTGCACGCATACCTCGACCCGCAGGAGGCGCTGGTGCGGCACGACCCGGCCATCCATGCGGGCCACAAGGGCGGCAACGTCTCCAAGCACGTGCGCCTGGACTTCGGCGACGTGGACGCGGCGCTGGCGGCCTCGCCGGTGGTGGTGGAGGACGACTACTTCTTCCACGGCACGGCGCACGCGCCGATCGAGATGCACTGCGCCGTGGCGCGCTGGGGCGGCGACGGCGTGCTGACCGTCTGGTCGTCCACGCAGATCCCGCACTACGTGCACCGCGCGCTGGCGCGCGTGCTCGAGCTGCCGCCGCACCGCATCCGCGTCATCCAGCCCGAGATCGGCGGCGCCTTCGGCGGCAAGAGCGACCCCTTCGCCTTCGAGTTCTGCGCCGCGCTGCTGGCCATGCGCACCGGGCGGCCGGTGAAGTTCCTGCTCACGCGCGAGGAGACCTTCTACACGCACCGCGGCCGGCACCCGATGGCCATGCGCTTCCGCACCGGCTGCGACCGCGAGGGCAGGATCACGGCAGTGGACAGCAGGATCCTCATCGACGGCGGCGCCTACTCCAGCTTCGGCCTGGTCACCACCTACTACGCCGGCCAGCTCCTGTGCGGGCCGTGCCACTTTCCGACCTACCGCTTCGACAGCACGCGCGTCTTCACCAACAAGCCGCCCTGCGGCCCCAAGCGCGGGCACGGCAGCGTGCAGCCGCGGTTTGCCCTGGAGATCGCGCTGGACCGCATGGCCGTGCAGGTGGGCCTCGACCCGATCGAGTTCCGCCGGCGCAACTTCCAGGGCGAGAACGTGCGCACGGTGAACGGCCAGCTCGTCACCAGCAACGGCTTCCTGCAGTGTCTTGACGCGGTCGAGCGCGCCAGCGGCTGGAAGGACAAGCGCGGCAAGCTGGGCCTGTCGCGCGACGGCCGCACGGCGCGCGGCATCGGGCTCGCCGGCAGCATGTACATCTCCGGCACCAACTACGCCGTCTACCCCAACGACATGCCGCAGTCCGGCATGCTGGTGAAGCTGGACCGCAGCGGGCTCGCGACCGTGTTCACGGGCACCTCGGAGATCGGGCAGGGCTGCACCTCGGTCATGGCCACCATCGTGGCCGAGGAGCTGGGCCTGCGGCTCGACCAGGTGCGCGTGTGCGCGGCCGACAGCGACCTCACGCCCGTGGACCTCGGCGCCTACAGCAGCCGCATCACGCTCATGGCCGGCAACGCCGCGCTGGACGCCGCGCGCAAGCTGCGCCTGCAGGTGCAGGCCGCGGTGGGCGAGAAGCTGGGCATCCCGCCGGCGCAGGTGCTGCTGGCCGACGGCGTCGCCAGCGACGCGCGCGACCCGGCGCGCCAGATGGAGAGCGCCGAGGCCTTCCGCCTGGCCGAGGCGCGCTTCGAGACGCTGGCCGCGGCCGGCTCGTACAACACGCCCGAGCGCGGCGGCGACTACCGCGGCGGCACCATCGGCGCCTCGCCGGCGTACAGCTTCACCGCGCACGTGATCGAGTGCGAGCTGGACCTGGCCACGGGCGTGATCCGCGTGCCGCGCGCGTGGATCGCGCACGACTGCGGCCGCGCCATCGCGCCGGTGCAGGTCGAGGGCCAGATCGAGGGCAGCACCTACATGGGCCTGGCCGAGGCGCTGCTGGAGAGCCACGAGGTCTACGCCGACGCGCGGTTTCCGGACGCCGGCCTGCACATGCGGCCGTCGCTGCTGGAGTACACGATCCCCACGTCGAAGGACGTGCCGGAGATGCAGGCGCTGATCGTCGAGAGCATCGACCCCGAGGGGCCGTACGGCGCCAAGGAGGCCGGCGAGGGGCCGCTGCACGGCTCGCTGCCGGCGCTGGCCAACGCGCTCTTCGACGCGACGGGCGTCTGGTTCACGAAGCTGCCGTTCACGCCGCCGCGCGTGATCGCGGCGCTGCGCGCGGCGGGGGTGCGCTGCGGGGCGGACGTCGTGCTGGGGCGGGCGCTGGAGAGGAAGGAAGGCGGGGAGCGCGTGGGTGTGGCGCGGAGCGACATGGCGGCGGAGGCGCGGACGCCGCGCCCGGGTGCCTGACGATGCCCCGCGGCGCGCCGGCGTTCCTGCTGGGCGTGCTGGCCGGCTGCGCGGGCGGGTTCGTCGCGCTGCTCGTCCTGGACGACGGGCGCGACGGGGCGCCGGATCCCTCCGCCGGCCCCGCGGCGCTCGCGACCGAGCTGCAGCACCTGCGGGTCGAGCTGCGCGAGCTGCGCCGGATGGCGGAGGCATCGCCGCCGGCGGCCGTGGTGCCCGACGCGCCTGCGTCGCCGCTGGTCGATCCGCGCCTGGACGAAGTGGCCGCGAGGCTGGAGGCGCTGGAGTCCGCGCTCCGGGAACTGACGCCGCGCCTCGAGGCGGCGGCCGCCGCGGTGCAGTCCGTCGAGGGCGTGGTCCAGGTGCAGTCGGTCGCCGACCGCATGCCGAAGGCGTTGCCCGATCGCCCGGCCGACGTCGGACGGCTGGACGCGCTGCGCGGGCGGAAGATGGACCAGCTCACCGACCTGCACGCGCTGTGGACCTACGAGCAGGTGGGCCAGGAATACGGCCGGCCGACGCACGTGCGGCCGTCGCCCGGCGGCCGTGGCATCAAGTACTTCTACGTGCTCCCCGACGGCGAGGAGCTGTGCTTCTGGTTCATCGACGCCAAGGTCGTCGGGGCCTTCTGGTGACCGCGGGCGGAGGGCGCCGGGGAACTTTGGAAGAATTGCTCGGAGCAGTTTTTCCAGCCCTTTGCTGCGAGCAATTCTTTCAAAGATCTCCGTCCGACCCCGCCGCGCCGCGCCCAACATGACGCCAGGATGACCCGGACCGGTCCGGACGTCGCTCTCGGGTTGTCACGCGCGCGCAGCCGACGTAGCCTGCGGAGAAGGACCCAAGCCATGCGCATCCTGATCGTCGAAGACAGCCAATCCCTCGCGCGCTCGGTGCAGACCGGGCTGCGCAAGCTGGGGCATGCCGTGGACGTGGTCCACGACGGGCCCAAGGGCCTGTCGTACGCGCGCCTCAACCCCTACGACCTCGTGCTGCTGGACATCCTGCTGCCGGGCTTCGACGGGCTGTTCGTGCTGCGCGAGCTGCGGCGCCTGGGCGTGCTGACGCACGTGCTGCTGCTGACGGCGCGCGACGCGGTGGCCGACCGGGTCGCGGGCCTGAAGGCCGGCGCGGACGACTACCTGGTGAAGCCCTTCGCCTTCGAGGAGTTGGTCGCGCGCGTCGAGGCGCTGGGCCGGCGCGTGCGCGGGCCGGCGGTGCCGGTGATCGAGATCGCCGACCTGCGCATCGACACCTCGGCGCGCGTGGCCACGCGCGGCGGGCGCCCGCTGGGTCTGTCGCGCCGCGACTGGGCGCTGCTGTCCTACCTGGCGTCGCGCCCCGGCGAGACGGTCTCGCAGGTCGAGATCGAGGACCACGTCTACGACGAGGACACCCTGCCCAACAGCAACGCCGTGGCCTCGGCCGTCTGCGCGCTGCGCGACAAGCTCGAGGACGGCGGCTGCGCGCGCCTGATCCACACGCGCCGCGGCATCGGCTACGTGCTCTCCGAGGCGCCGCCATGACCTCCCTGCGCGCCCGCCTGGCCTGGCCGCTGCTGGCCGGCACCTGCGTGGCTTTCATCGTGGCGGGCGCGGTGCTGCACGCCAACGCCCGCAGCGCGCTGACGGACCAGTTCGACGCCGGCCTGCGGGCCCGCTCCAACGCGCTGGCCTCGCTGCTGGAGCGCGACGAGGACTCGATCGAGTTCGACTACACCGACGCCGCGATGCCCGAGTACGCCGCGGGGCCCGAGGCCTCGTTCTTCGCGCTGTGGTGGCCTGACGCGACCGAGGCCTCGCGCTCTCCCAGCTTGGGCGAGGCTGAGTTCCCGCGCCGCACCGGCCCGGACGGTGCGGCCGAGATCTGGGACATGGCGCTGCCCGACGGCCGCCCCGGCCGCGCGCTGGGAATGGCCGTGACGGCCTACGCCAAGGACGTGACCCTGCCGGAGGGCACCGAGCCGCTGCGGCTGACGCTGGTCGTCGCGGCCTCTCGCTCCGGGCTCGACGCCACGCTGGCCGGCCTGACGTGGGTGCTGGTCGTGACCGACGCGCTCGCGCTGGGCGTGCTGGCGCTGCTGGTGACCGGCGGCGTGCGGCGCGGCCTGCGGCCGGTGCGCGGGCTGGCCGGCGAGGTCGCGCGCCTCGACGCCACGTCGCTGGCGCGGCGCGTGGACTCGGCCGCGCTGCCCGACGAGCTGGTGCCGCTGGCCGAGAAGCTCAACGAGCTGCTGGCGCGGCTCGAGTCGGCCTTCGCGCGCGAGCGGCGCATGACGGCCGCCGTGGCGCACGAGCTGCGCACGCCCATCGCCGAGCTGCGCGCCGCCACCGACATCGCGCGCCGCTGGCCCGAGGACGCGGACGTCTCCGAGGAGGCCGTCGCGACCGCGGGCGACGTGGCCCGGCGCATGGGCGAGGCGGTGGACGCCGTGCTGCGCTTCTGCCGCCTCGAGTCCGGACAGGAGGCGCCGCAGTGCGAGCCGGTGCCGCTGCGCACGCTGCTGGACGAGTTGTGGCGCCCGCACGAGCGCACTGCGGCCGATCGCGGCCTGCGCCTGGTCAACGAGGTGCCCGCCGGCGCCGCCGCCGACGGCGACCGCGGCCTGCTGGCGCTGGCGCTGGGCAACATGCTCGACAACGCCTGCAGCTTCGCCGCGCCCGGCCCCGTGCGCGCCACCTGCGCCGCCCGCGACGGCGTGCTGGCGCTGCGCCTGACCAACGCCGCCGCCGGCCTTGCCGCCGCGGATCTGGCCCACCTGAGCGAGCCCTTCTGGCGCAAGGACGCCGCGCGCAGCGACGGCCGGCACGCCGGTCTGGGACTGTCGCTGGTGACGTCCGTGACCCGCGTGCTGGGCGGTCGCGTCGAATTCACCCTGGACGGCGGCGAATTCGCGGTCACGCTGCGGCTGCCCGCGGCCGTGGCGCCCGCCGCGACGCCCGCCGGCGTCATGCCGCCGTCATCTTCCCCCGCCCGCGCACGGTAGCTTGTGCGTGCGGCCCACCGTACCCGTTTGTCTGCCGGAGACACGCCGATGATCACGACCCTGCTTGCCACGCTCGCCCTGACGCTGCTCGCCGCCCTGGCGCCGCCGACCGACCCGCTGCCGGTGTTCAGCGCGGATCCGCTGACGATCGACAACGAACTCGCGCCCTTCGTGCCCGGCGCCGTGAAGCTGTACCGCGGCAAGGAAAAGGGCATCCGCACCGCGAGCATCGACACCTTCACCGAGATCACGCGCGACTTCACCTGGAACGGCGCCACGGTCGCCACGCGCCTGCTCGAGGAGAAGGACTTCGAGAACGGCCTGCTGGTCGAGGTCTCGCTCAACTACTACGCGCAGGCCGACGACGGCGGCGTGTACCTGTTCGGCGAGGTCTCGTGGGCCGTCGAGAACGGCGCGCCCACGACGGCCGAGGGGGACAGCTGGCTGGTGGGCGGACCCGTGCAGCCGGGCGATCCGCCGGCGGCCCACGACGCGACCGACCCGGCGCTGGTCATGCCGGCCGAGCTGCAGGTTGGGCAGGTCTTCGGTCACGAGTCCTTCCCCGGCGCGGCCGAGACGACCACGGTGCAAGCCATCGACGTGACGGTCACGACCGCGGCGGGCAAGTTCACGAACGCCGTCAGGGCGACGGAGATCGACGACGGCGAGGACCAGGGCGAGAAGGAAATTCGCTGGATGGTGCCGGGCGTCGGCATCGTGAAGAACAAGACCAACTCAACACGCCGCGAGCTGCTGGCCACTTCGCTGACCAAGCTTGCGCAGGAGGCAGGACCGTGAAGATGACCTGGATGGCAACCGTGCTCGCGGTGGCGGCCGTGTTCGGCTGCGGACACGCGACGCACCAGCACCTCGGCCTGCACGCGGAAGGCATCGCGGACGCCGAGGACACCGACGAGATCGACGACGGCGAGGACGAGGACGACGGCGAGGATGGCGAGGACCAGGAGTGCTCCGTCGCCCTGGCGGACGTCCCGCGCAGCGTCCTGGAGGCCGCCAACGCCGCCGTTCCGGGCGCGACCTGGACCGCGGCCGTGATCGAGAACGAGGGCGGCGTCGAGGTCTACGAGCTGACCGGCACGGTGGACGGCGACGAGGTCGAGGTCGAGGTCAGTGCCGCCGGCAAGGTGCTGGAGATCGAGCGCGACTGAGCGCCGCGCGCCGCCGTCACGTTGCGCTCATCGGCGCGACGCGACGGCGGCGCGCGCTCATCCGCGCGTCATGCCGCGCGGTTCGGGCGGGGATAGACCGGGGTGAGGACGCGGAGCGCGCCGGCACTCAGCCGGCGGCGCGCGTCCGCCGACAACCCGGAGGTTCCCATGAAGCTGCTCGTTCCCATCCTGTCGCTCTCCGTCCTGGTCACCCTGCCGGCACTCGCGGGCGAGCCGGGCGGGCCCGTGTTCTCCAACCCGCTGACCTTCGACAACGAGCTGATGCCCTTCGAGCCGGGCGGCGTGAAGGTCTACACCGGCCGCTCCGAGGGCGAGGGCATCGCCGTCGTCGACCTGTACCTGGAGGAGACGCGCCTGTTCGACCTCGGCGGCACGCCGGTCGAGTGCGCCATCCTGCAGGAGACCGAGTTCGAGGCCGGCGTGCTGGCCGAGATCTCGCGCAACTACTTCGCGCAGGCCGACGACGGCAGCGTCTGGTACTTCGGCGAGGTCGTGGACAACTACGCGGACGGCGTGATCGCCGACCACGAGGGCTCCTGGCTGGTGGGTGGTCCGACCCTCCCGGCCGACCCGCTCGAGACCGCCACGGCCGAAGTTCCGGCGCTGTTCATGCCGGACGCTCCGCAGGTGGGCGACACCTGGAAGCCCGAGGACCTGTTCCCGCTGGTGGACGAGACGGTCGAGATGATCGCCGAGGACGTCACGGTCAAGGTGCCGGCCGGCAAGCAGGAGGGCTGCATCAAGGTCAAGGAGACCACGCAGCTCGACAACGGCTTCGAGTTCAAGTGGTACAGGCCGGGCCTCGGCTTCGTGAAGGCCAAGGATCCGAACGAGCAGCTCTCGTACGTCGCGGGAACGTTCGAGGCCATCGACGACGAGCCGTGAGCGCCGGCGGGGCGCCCCGCGGTCGGACCTCGAGGCCCGGCCGCGGCGGCGCCCCGAGCCCGCCGCGTCAGCGCGGCAGGGCGTCGAGGAAACCGGTCACGTCCGCCGTGCGCGCGCGCGCGTCGGACCACAGGTCGTTGTGGCCGCGCCGCGGCACCTCGACCAGCCGCGCCGGCGCGGCGGCCATCGCGCGCCGCAGCAGTTCGCGCCCGTGCTCAGGCGGCACGATGCCGTCGTGGGTGCCGTGCAGCACCAGCAGCGGAGCGCGCAGCCGGCCGATCTTCCCGGCGTTGTCGAAACGGTCGCGCAGCAGCACGCGCACCGGCAGCCAGGGGTAGTGCGTGCCGGCCGCGTCGGCCAGCGAGGTGAAGGGCGCCTGCAGCACGACCGCGCGCGGCGGCGCCGGCGCGCCCACGGCCAGCTCCAGCGCCACCGCGCAGCCCAGCGACTCGCCGTATTGCACCAGCCGCTCCGGCGGCAGACCCGTGCGCGCCAGCAGCCAGGCCTGCGCCGCGCGGCCGTCGCGGTACAGGCCGGCCTCGGACGGCGAGCCCGCGCTGCGCCCGTAGCCGCGGTAGTCGTAGACCAGCACGTGCAGCCCGGCCTGCGACAGGTGCTCCAGCAAGTCCAGCCGGTGCACCACGTTGCCGCCGTTGCCGTGGTGCACCAGCACGGCCAGGTCGCGCGGCGCGCCGGCCGCCGGTGCGAACCAGCCGTGCAGGGCGACGCCGTCCTCGGCGGTGAAGGTGGCCTGCTCCAGCTCGGGCCAGCCGATGTCCGCCGGCTCGGGCACTTCGCGCACGGGAAAGTAGATCAGCCGGCGCTGGGTGAACCAGAGCAGCAGCAGGAAAAGCGCAAGGGCGATTGCGAGCAGCAGCACGAAGCGCATGAGGCGGGGCCGCATGGGGCGGGGCGGCGCTCTAGCCCCTGGTGGGACGGAAGGACACGCGGTCGCAGGAGTCAGCGTGCAGCTCGCCGGCCGCGAGGCGGTCGGCCAGCACGCGCAGGGCTAGCGCCTCTGCGGCGGCGAGGGCCCGTTCGCGGGTTGCCCCGTACGCCAGGACGCCGGGCAGGTCGGCGATCTCGGCGATCCAGCGGCCGTCCGACTCGCGGTCGAAGTCGACGTGGAGAATCATGCTCTGGCTCCCCGCATTTGGGCGGGATCGTAGCAGGCCGAGGTGGAGCGGGGACTCGGGCGATGGCGCAAAAACGTCGGCAGTTGCAGGCAAGTGCCGACGCTCCGGCCGCTGGCGACCCCGCCCGCCCTTCCGTCCCGCCCGCCCCCGGCGGTACGCTCGCGCCCATGCTGCGCCTGCCCGCCTTCACGCACGTCGCGCCCGCCAGCGTGGACGAGGCGCTGGCGCTGCTGGCGCAGCCCGGCCGGCGCGCGCGCGTGCTGGCGGGCGGCACGGACCTGCTGCCCAACCTCAAGCACGGCATCGAGGAGGCGGACCTCGTCGTCTCGCTGCGGGGCCTGTCCGAGCTGCGCGGCATCGCGGAGCTGCCCGACGGCACGCTGCGCCTCGGCGCCATGACCGCGCTGGAGGACGTCGCGCGCCACGCGCAGGTGCGCCGCCGCTACCGCGCCCTCGCCCAGGCCGCGGGCCTCGTCGCCGGCCCGCACCACCGCCGCATGGGCACGCTGGGCGGCAACGTCTGCCTCAACACGCGCTGCGTCTACATCAACCAGACCCACTTCTGGCGCGAGGCCCTGGGCTTCTGCCTCAAGAAGGACGGCTCCGAGTGCCACGTGGTCAAGGGCGGCAAGCGCTGCGTGGCCGCGGCCTCCAACGACACGGCGCCGCCGCTGCTGGCCTTCGGCGCGCGCCTGCTGCTGGCCTCCGCCGTGCGCGGCCGGCGCGAGCTGCCGCTGGCGGAGTTCTTCGTCAAGGACGGCGTGCACAACAAGGTGCTGCAGCCGGACGAGCTGCTGCTGGCCGTGCTGGTTCCGCCGCCGGCGCCGGGGCTGCGCAGCGGGTACGAGAAGCTGCGGCCGCGGGACTCGATCGACTTCCCGCGGCTGGGAGTGGCGGTGGCGTACCGGCTGGGGGGCACGAACGGCCTGAGCGCGCTGGCGGGGGAGGCGGTGGTCAGCGACCTGCGCGTGGTGGTCACGGCGCTGGCGGCGGTGCCGCAGGAGCTGCGCGACGTGCGCGACATCGCGGAGGGCAAGGTGCCGAGCGATGGGCTGTGGGACGAGGTCGCGGTGGCGGCGTACGGGCAGTGCCATCCGCTGACGAGCGTGGACGGGGACCCGGTTTATCGGAGGGAGATGGTGCCGGTGCTGGTGAAGCGGGCGTTGGCGGGGGCGGTGGGGTAGGGCGTGGCGGCGGGGCGTGGGGAACGTTGGTCGCCGCGGGAGATCGAGGCGGCCGTCGTGGACTACTGCTCCATGCTCCTGTCCCAGGAACGAGGCGAGTCCTACAGCAAGGCGCAGCACATCCGGGCGCTCGCGCCCTCATTGAGCGGCCGCACGAAGGCCGCCATCGAGATGCGCCACCAGAACATCAGCGCGGCGTTCATCCTGCTCTCGTTGCCCTGGATCGACGGCTACAAGCCGCTGTCCCACGGCGAGTCGCTCGTCCTGCCGTACGTCGAGGAGCGCATCGCCACGGACCGGGACCTCTTGCGAGCGATCGCGCGGTCGGTGGAGGCGCCGGTCGAGCGTGACCTCGCCGCCCGCCGGCGCCTCGAGCTGGTGGACCCGCCACAGCGGCGCCCGCTGCCCGAGACCAGCCACGAAGAGCGGGAGGCTTCGACGCCTCGGCGGTCCTGCGTCACAGTGAACTACCTCGAGCGAGAGGCGCGCAATCGATCCGTGGGGCGGGCCGGCGAGGAGCTGGTCGTGGAGTTCGAGCGGAGTCGCCTGTGCGCGCTGTGCCGGCCCGAGCTGGCCCGGAAGGTCAGGCACGTGGCGCTCGTGGACGACGGCGCCGGCTTCGACGTCCTGTCGTTCGAGGCCGACAAGGCCGAGCGCTTGATCGAGGTGAAGTCCACGGCCTACGGCGCCGAAACGCCGTTCTTCGTCACGCGACACGAAAGGGACGTTTCGATCGAACGAAGCCCGCAGTTCCACCTCTATCGCGTGTTCCGCCTGCGCGCTGCCCCCGGGCTCTTCACGTTGAAGGGGCGCCTCGACCAGTCGTGCCAGCTCGCAGCCGAGTCGTTCCGGGCGCGCGCCAGGTAGGGTGGCAAAAGATGCGGACCTGGGCTTGACGGGGCCGTCGCGGGTCACCAGGATCGCCCGGGGTGTGGCCACCAACCCCGGGAGGATCCGATGAACGTGCTCTTCGACTACATGTACCGCGACCTGTGCAACGACAAGGGCTGCGGCGAGGTGATCTTCGGCAACCCCGAGGGCCTCGCGCTGGATGTCGCTGACGCCCGGCTGCGCGAGGCCTGCGTGGACAACAACAACTTCACCGCAGCGCAGGTGCGCGTGCCGGACGCGTTCCTGTTCCCGTTTCACAACGACGACGATGATCACGCGCACCACGAGTTCTGCCGGCTCAAGGCCAGCGCGAAGGACCCCACCGATCCCCGCACGCTGACGCAGTTCATCGAGGATTTCGAGCGCGAGTCTCGCAAGGGATGGGATGCACGCATCCCGGACTCTCGCCTGGACCACTTCGGACGCCTTGAGCGCGACGCGCAGGAAGCTCGCTGGCGACTTGAGTACGCCACCATCAAGAAGGCGGCATCCGCTGCGGCACCAGCGCCAACGGCCAAGCCCAGCATCAAGCGTGGGAAACAGAGTGGCAAGGCCCCTCGCGCCACGCCGCGGACCAACCGTCCGTCTCGCAATCCGCGCGGCATGGGTCGTTGAACGCCACCTCGCTCCCCTTGCGAACACGGGCGCTGGGCTGCGAGCGGCCGAGTGCCCTTGCCACCCTTTTCCTCGCCCTCCTCCTCCCCGCCTGCTCCGCCTTCATCCGCGTCCCCGGCGGCCTCCCGCCCGTCCCCGACGAGGTCCTCTCCCGCCACTTCAGCCCCGCCGAGCTGGCCTCCGACCTCGACGTCCTCTTCGCGATCATCGAGGAGGTCCACCCCGACCCCTACACCGTCCTGGCGCGCGACGAGTCCGCCCGCCGCCGCGCCGCGCTCGTCGCGGGCCTCGACCGGTCGCTGTTGCGCCGCGAGTTCCAGCCGAGCGTCGCGGATCTGGTGGCCGCGCTGGGCGACGGCCACACCTCGCTCCACACGCCGCAGGACGAATGGTGGCGCGACCCGCAGGGCGCCGCGGCCGCGCTGCCCCTCGACGTCGCCTGGGACGGCGCCGCGCTGCGCGTGCGCCGCACCATCGTCGTCACCGAGGGCGGCGACTTCGGCCCGGGCGCCACGCTGCTGACCATCAACGGCCAGCCGGCTGACGCGCTCTTCCGCACGTTCCTCACCCGCCAGAGCGGCGAGACCGATGCCTGGCGCGCCACGTCGGTGGAGACCTCCTTCGCGCTGCACCTGTGGCTGGAGGGAGTGGTCGCGCCCTTCCACGTCTCCTTCGCGTCGGCGCTGGACCCGTCGCGCAGGGCCGGGATCGATTGCGATGGCTACCACTGGAACGCGCTGGCGCGCGGCGCCGCGCCCGGCGGCGGCGAACGCTGGTGCCTGCAGCGCCGCGCCGACAACGCGGCCGTGCTCTCCCTCGACACCCTCGCCGCCGACCTCGCCGACTTCGAGGACTTCCTCGAGGCCACCTTCGAGGGCCTGGCCCGCTCCCCGCCCGCCGCGCTGGTCGTGGACCTGCGCCGCAACGGCGGCGGCGACTCGCGCCTCGGCGACGCGCTGCTGCAGTACCTCACCGACCGGCCCTGGCGCCAGGCGGCGCGCAAGGAGTGGAAGGCCAGCGACCGCTACCGCGCCTTCCTCAAGACCTTCCTGGCCCCGTGGCTGCGCTGGCTGCCCGTGCAGTATCTGCACCCGATCGGCTGGAAGCTGTGGACCACGCCGGCGGGCGGGACGGCGGTGTTCGAGATGGACCTGGAGGAGCCGCGCGACGAGCCGCTGCGCTGGCGCGGGCCGCTGGCCGTGCTCATCGGCCCCGGCACCTTCTCCAGCGCTGCGTCGCTGGCCGCCGCCGTCAAGGACTGCGGCCTGGCGCTGCTGGCCGGTGAGGAGACGGGCGGCGTCTGCAACGCCTTTGGCGAGGTGCTGCCCTTCGAGCTGCCCGCCACGCGCCTGCGCGGGCAGGTGTCCAGCGCGCGCTTCGTGCGGCCCAGCGGGGACGCGACGCAGCTCGGCGGCATCGTGCCGGACCTGGTGGTGCGGCCGGAGCCGGGCGCGACGGGCGACCCGGTGCTGGACGAGGTGGTGATGCACCTGCTCCGTCCGGCCGACCCCCCGCCCGTCGGCGCGACGTGGCACAATCCGCCTCCGTGACAAGGAGGCTTTCGATGCGGCATTCCCGCGCACTGAACGTGATCGCGCTGCTCGCCCTCCTCGCCGCGCCCGCCACGCCGCAGTCCCTGCTCACCGTCGACGACTCCGGCGGCGCGGACTTCACGACCATCGCCGACGCCCTCGCCGCGGCCGCGCCCGGCGACCGCATCCTGGTGCTGGAGGGCGACTACGCGGCCTTCACCCTGGACAAGCAGGTCGTGCTGGTCGGCGAGGGCGCCGGCCCGATCCCGCGCGTCACGGGCATGGTGCTGGTGACCACGCCGGCGGGCGCGACGGTCGCGCACCTGCAACTGCAGCGCCTGCACGTGCTGGGCGCCGCGGGCACGCTGCTGCTGGACAACGTGACCGTGCAGGACGCCCAGCAGTCCGGCTGCCCGACCACGCTGGTCGAGGCCAGCGAGCGCGTGGCCTTCCAGGGCTGCGACCTCGTCGGCGCGCCGGGCTCCGCGACCTGCCACTCCGAGGGCGTGGTCGTGCGCGGCTCGTCCGTGCTGCTGACGGACTGCGTCGTGATCGGCGGGCGCGGCGCCAACGACCCGCTGGCCGCGCAGGACGGCCGCCCGGGCGTGCTGACCGAGGATGGCGCCGTGGTGGACGTGGTGCACTGCGTCGTCCGCGGCGGCGACGGCGGCAAGGCCACGCAGCCCGGCGGCGCCGGAGGCGACGGCGGGCCGGCGCTGCGCGTGTCGGCAGGCACGCAGGTGCGCGTCCTCACGCACGACGACCACAACCTGTACGCCGGCCTCGGCGGCACGGGCAGCGTGCCGGGCGCCGACGCGCCCTTCACGCTGGACGGCGCCGGCGTGCTGCTCAGCAGCGGCGCCACGTACGTGCCGCCGACCTTCGACCCGGCGTTGGCGCTCACCTTCGCTGCGCCCGAGCTGGCCTTCCTGCGCGTCGTCTACGACGACGAGTTCGGCCCGAAGCAGGTGCTCAAGCTCTTCGGCGTCCCGGGCGAACCGCAGGTCGTGGTCGGCTCGCTGGTGCCGGCGGCCTTCACCGTCCCCACGCTGGTCGATGGCCTCGTATGGCTGGACCCGGGCGCCGCGTTCATGCTCGTGCCGGTGACGGCGTTGGGGCTGAAGGTGCCGGTGAACTTCAGCTTCACGCTGCCGGCCAACCCGCTGCTGGCCGGCCTCGGCGCGGTGTTCCAGGCCTTCAGCGCGACGGGCGGGTCGCCGGCGTGGCGCGCGACGCCGCCGAGCTGGATCGTGCTGGACTGAGGAAGGCGTGGAGCGTTGGTGGACGCTGGGCGGACAGCAGCCAAGCTTCCGGTCGCGAATCCTGGCCGGAGTCGGACCCTTGACCCTCGACACGTTGATCACGAACCGCCGCGAGGACATCCGGCGCGTCGCAGCGCGCCACGGTGCCCGGAACGTCCGGATCTTCGGCTCACGGGCACGGGGCGATGCTGATGAACGCAGCGACGTCGATTTCCTCGTCGACCTGGAGCCCGGTCGCAGCCTGTTCGACCTGGGTGGTCTGCAGTTCGACCTCGAGCGCCTCCTCGGCTGCGCGGTCGACGTCGTCACCGAGAAGGGCCTTCGGGAGCGCATCCGTTCCCGCGTGCTCGAGGAGGCCGTACCGCTTTGAGAGACCCTCGGGAACGGATCCGGGACATCCTCGAAGCGGTCGGCAACGTCGAGCGTGACGTGTCTCGCGGGAGGACCGCCTTCGAGCAGGATGAACTCCTCCAGACGTGGTTCGTGCGCCAGCTCCAGGTGATCGGCGAGGCCGTGCGCGGGATCCCGGAGGAGGTTCGTGCGTTGGCACCCGACGTGCCGTGGCCCAAGATCGTGGGCATGCGGCATGTCCTCGTGCACGGCTAGTTCGACATCGATACGGGAATCGTGTGGGATGCCGTTGCAAGGGACGTGCCTGCCTTGAAAGAGCCGCTCGAGCGCCTGCTCGCGCGCTTGGGCTGACGGCAGCCAGGGCCGGCGCCAATGTGGTCAAGCCGGCCTGCCTCGGCCCGGGCAGGGCCTCGATCGGAAAGGGGACGAAGCTGCACGCCAACGCGGGGCGCAGGCGGCATTTGGGCATCCTTGCAATTCCTCAGCGCGACTTCCGATTTGCAAGGATGAGTCCTGGGGCCCCGAAAACCGGCCCGGACACCCCCTTGCCGGCCCGGCGCAACCCTGCGACACCCTTGCCACCCGGCCCGGCCAGCCCCTCCGCGAGCCCCCGTGATGACCGAAGCCGCCACGCCTGCCCGCGCGCCCGCCCTCCAGCGCCTGCTCGACGGCATCGAGCGCGTGGGCAACCGCCTGCCCGACCCGGCCGTGCTGTTCCTGATCGGCCTGCTGCTGACGTGGCTGCTGAGCTGGTGGCTCGCGCACGTGTCGTTCAGCGAGATCGACCCGCGCACGATCACCGCGGACAACCCGACCGGCTCGCCGATTCAGGTCAAGGACATGCTCGAGCTGCCGGCGCTGGCGGCGTTCCTGGCGGGCATGGTCAAGGCCTTCGCGGGCTTCCCGCCGCTGGGCATCGTGCTGGTGGCGCTGCTGGGAGTGGGCGTGGCCGAGCACGCGGGCTTCATCGACGCCGGCATCAAGGCGCTGCTGTCGCTGACGCCCGCGCGGCTGCTGACGCCGATGATCATCCTGGTGGGCCTGCTCTCGCACACGGCGGCGGACGCGGGCTACGTGCTGGTCATCCCGCTGGGCGGCGTGCTGTTCTACGCGGCGGGCCGGCATCCGCTGGCCGGCATCGCGGCGGCTTTCGCGGGGCTGGGCGGCGGCTTCACGGCCAACCCGCTGCCGTGCGGGCTCGATCCGCTGCTCGCGGGCCTCACCGCGACCGGCGCCGCGGTGCTGGATCCGGCGCGCGGCGTGAACCCGCTGTGCAACTACTGGTTCACCGCGAGCAGCTCGCTGCCGATCATCCTGGTCGGCTGGTTCCTGACCGATCGCATCGTCGAGCCGCGCCTGAAGGGCACGGCGGTGGATGGCGACCCTGCCGACATGCCGAAGCTTGAGCCCATGACGCCCGCGCAGCGGCGCGGCCTGGTGGCCGGCCTGGTCTCGCTGGTCGTGCTGGGCGTGCTGCTGGCGCTGTGGGCCGCGGACCCGCAATCGGCCCTGCGCGCCGCGGACGGCACGCTGACCCGCGCGACCACGCCCAGGGAGCCGGGCGCGCCGCTGATGGACGCCATCGTCGCGCTCATCCTGCTGCTGCTGGTGGTGCCCGGCGTCGTGCACGGTTTCGTGTCCGGCCGCTTCCGCTCGCACCGCGACGTGATCGCGGGCATGAGCAAGGCCATGGGCACGATGGCCTACTACCTCGTGCTGGTCTTCTTCGCGGCGCTCTTCATCGACGTCTTCAACAAGTCCAACCTGGGCGCGCTGCTGGCGCTCAAGGGGGCGTCGTTCCTGAAGAATATCGACGCCGGCGTTGGCGTGTCGCTGGTCGGCCTGATCCTCGTGTCCGCCGCGGTGGACCTGGTCATCGGCTCGGCCTCCGCCAAGTGGGCCTTCCTGGCGCCCATCTTCGTGCCCATGTTCATGAGCATCGGCATCTCGCCGGAGCTGACGCAGGCGGCCTACCGCATCGGCGACTCGTGCGCCAACGTCGTCACGCCGATGATGCCGTACTTCCCGCTGGTGGTCGTCTTCTGCCAGCGGTACGTGAAGGGCACGGGCGTCGGCACGCTGACGGCGCTGATGCTGCCGTACTGCGTGGTGTTCCTGGTCGGGTGGACCGGCTACCTGCTGGTGTACTGGCAGCTCGGGCTGCCGCTGGGGATCGAGGCGCCGTACACGTACCCGTGAGGGGCCGGCGGGCCCATCGACGTCGGTGGCAGCGCGACCCGCGCGACGCCTCCCGGCGTGCCCACAAGGCCTCGAGGCTGGCGCGATCCGCGACTCCCGGTTAGCGTCGTGGGCGTCACGCGCGGGACGCCGCCGGCCCCCTTGGCTGCGGCGTGTCGTGCCCGATGGATTTCGACGTCGCGGACCCGCCCCGCGTGCGTCAGCTCGGGAGCGCCGCATGTCCAGCCAGCCAGTCCGCCCGCTCGCGACCGTACGCCGCCTCGCGCTCGCGAGCGTCCTGCTCGCGCCGCTGCCAGCCGCCGCCCAGCAGGACGCCGCGCCCTTCGACGCCGCCCTGGTGGTGGCCGACGCCACGCAGCGCTTCGAGGCCGTGCTGGACCTCGACGCGGACGGCTTCGCCGATGCGCTGAGCTGGTACTGGACCGACGACAGCCTGTTCGACGGCGCGCGCGTGAGCGGCTGGCTCAACGACGGCAGCGGCCGGCTCGTGCAGGCGTGGACCTTCACGCTGCCGGTCACCAACGCGCAGCCGTTCTCGCTGGCCTGCACCGCCACCGGCGACCTCGACGGCGACGCGCGCGCGGACTTCGCCGTGGCCTTCGGCGCCGACGTGCACCTGTGGGCCAGCAACGGCGCCGCCCTGCCGACGGAGCTGTCGGTGGTGACCGGCCCGGAGCCGGTCGACAGCATCGTGCTGGGCGACTTCGACGCCGACGGCCTGGATGACCTGGCCACCTCCGACTCCAGCCTGGTGCGCCTGTGGTCCAACACCGGCGCGGGCCGCTGGACGCAGTCCGACGAGTTCAGCACCACCGGCACGCTGGACGACGTGCTGGTCGGCCTGGATGCCGACGGCGACGGCGACGATGACCTGGCGGACCTGTACGGCACGGAGGCCGACATCTTCGTCCTGGAGGACGGCGCGCTGTTCGGCACGACGGCCGTGTCGTTCGGGATGGCGCCCTCCGGCGCCAACGTGCTGACGGCCGGTGACGTCGACGCCGACGGCGACGCCGACCTGGTCGTGTTCGCCAACGACGCGGGCGCCTGCTCGGTCCTGCTCAACGCCGGCGGCGTCTTCGCGCCCGGCACCACCCAACCCGGCGGGCCGGCCACGCACCTCCTGGACGTGAACGGCGACGGTGCGGCCGACGGCGTGTGCTGCGGCGGCGGGCCCTCGCCGCCGAAGAACACCAACCCCAGCCAGTTCGAGGTCGCGCTCAACGCCGGCGCCGGCGACTTTGCCGCGGCCTTCACGATTTCCTCGCTGGGCAGCGCGCACATCGCCGGCGTGGCCGACCTGGACCACGACGGCGACGCCGACCTGGTCGGCGGCCGCACGGTCTACTGGTCGCGCGGGCCGCTGTCCGCCGCGCCGCACGGGGCCTTCGACTCGGGCGACGGCCTGGATGTCTGGGGCGCGGCGGCGTCCATGGTCGTGGACGCCGACGGCGACGGCGACCCGGACGTGCGCTTCGGCCCGCCCGAGGTGCAGGCCAACGACGGCGCGGGCGCGCTGGCCCTCGCGCCGGTCGCCGTCCCGCCGGTGCCCGGCAACAAGAAGTGGCTTGGCCCCGGCTTCCCCGGCGACTTCGACGGCGATGGCGACGTGGATCTGGTGGTCTCGCGCTGGCAGGGCCCGTTCTTCAGCCCGACCTTCCTGGACAACTGGCTGCTGCGCAACGCCGGCGGCGGCCTGCTGTGGACGGCGACGCCCGCCACCGTGGCGCCCGTGAACATGAGCGGCGTCGGCGTGCCCATCGAGAACTGGGACGAGCCGGCCGCCGCGCTGGTCGCCGACGCCGACGGCGACGGCGACACGGACCTGCTCGTGCGCGCCGGCGTGACCACCGGCCCGACGACGCTCTGGCTGAACGACGGCGACGGCCTCTTCACGCAGGGCGCGACGTGGGCCGAGTCCGTGCGGGCGGTGGTGAAGCTGAACGGCGATGCGTTGCCCGACCTCGTGTTCAGCGGCTCCGGCAGCGTGCGCCTGCGCTTCGGCACGGGCGGCGGCGTCTTCGCTGCGCCCGTCAGCCTGGCCAGCGCGGTTGGGGCCAAGGACGACCTCGCGGTCCTCGACCTGGACGGCGATGCCGATCTCGACCTCGTCGCCGGCCCGGACAGCGCGCCCGCGCCGCACGCCTGGCTCAACGACGGCTCCGGCGCCTTCACGCTGGACACCGTGCTGCTGGCCGGCTTCCCGCTGCTGGCCTCCACCTCCCTGCCCGACCACTTCGCGGTGGTGGACCTGGACGGCGACGGCCGCCAGGACCTGCTCGCCGGCCCGGCCTTCTCGGCCGTGACCGCGAGCTGGGTGCTGGTGCGCAAGGCCGGCGCGCCCGGCTTCGACGCGGCGGGGTTGGCCTGCGTGCGCGTGATCTCGGCCGCGGACATGGACGGCGACGGCGATGCCGACGTGCTCGGGCAGGACGCGTCGTACGTCGACGTCGTCGTGCCCGGCCTGCGCTTCGCGGGCGCGACGGCCGGCATCCGCCGGCAGTACGGTGCGAGCACCGCGGGCACGGGCGGCTCCGTGCCGGTGCTGGGCGCCAGCGGGCCGTTCCGCACGGGCGAGACGGCCGTGCTGCGCGCCGCGGGCCTGCCGTCCTCGGCGCTGGGGCTGATCACGGTCGGCCTGGCGCAGACGGACCTGCCGAACACGCCGTGGCTGGGCAGCACCGGCTACAACTGGCCGTGGGTGGCCTTCTTCTTCGTCGCGTCGCCGCCCGGCGAGCCCGGTGCGCCCGGCAGCAGCACGCTGGCCATCCCCTTCACGGTGTCGGCGGACCTGCCGCCCGTCGGCCCGCTGTTCCACCAGGTGTGGTTCGCGGACGCCGGTGCGCCGTTCGGCCGCGTGGGCAGCAACGGCCTGCTGATCGAGTACGAGTAGGCTCGGCGGCGCAGGCTAGGATGCCGGCTCCCGCGCGGAGCCACGCCATGACCGGCCACGTCTTCCACCCCGGCCACGACGATTGGCACGGCCAGACCGTGGTGGTCTTCACCAGCGGTCCGCGCACCGTGGTGGGGCGCTGGCACGAGATCAGCGGCGACCGCCTGCACCTGCACGACGTGGCCGTGCACGAGGGCGGCGACGAGACGCGCGAGGCCTTCGTGGCGCGCCTCAAGCAGTACGGCGTCCCGGTGCAGGCGCGCGACTACGCGCTGCCCGCGGCCGAGGTCGCGCGCGTCGTGCGGCTGCGCGATGCCTGAGGCCGATCGGCCGGCCGGGTCCTGCCCGAGCTGCGCCACGGAGCTGGCCGGGCGCTTCTGCGCGTCCTGCGGCGAGCGGGCGCGCACCCGCCGCGACCTGACGGTCCGGGCCCTGGCCGGCCAGTTCCTGGGCGAGCTGTTCAACCTGGACGGCAGGCTTTGGCGCAGCCTGTGGCTGCTCGCGGCGCGGCCCGGCTTCCTTGCGGCCGAGTACGTGCGCGGCGCGCGTGTTCCGTACATGCGCCCCGTGCAGATCTTCCTCGTGGCCAACCTGGCGTACTTCCTGCTGCAGCCGCTCACCATCGCCAACGCCTTCAACACCACGCTCGGAAGTCACCTGGAGCGCCAGGAGTACAGCAGCATCGTGCGGCCGATGATCGAGATCCGGCTCCAGGAGAGCGGGGAGGACGGCGAGTCCTACCGCCAGCGCTTCGACGTCGCCGCGGACGGCTGGGCCCGCTCGCTCATCATCCTGCTGGTCGCGCTGCTGGTGCCGCTGTTCGCCCTGGCCCAGGCGCGCGGGCGGCGGCTGCTGGCCGAGCACGCCGTCTTCGCGTTGCACTTCACGAGCTACGTCCTGGTCTTCGTCTCGCTGCTGCTCGTGTGGACCCTGGAGGCCGGGCTGGCCCTGTACCGGGCGGCCGGGGGTGATCCGGGCGACGTGCCCGCGCCCACCCTCGACGTGGTCATCCTGCTGGCCAACGCCTGGTGGATCGTGCGCGGCTTCCGCACCTTCTACGCCAACCGGCTGGCGAACAGCCTGCTGGTCGGCGTGCTGACGACGCTGTTCACGGCCGTGCCGATCTTCGGCTACCGCTTCCTGCTGTTCCTCGTCACCTACTGGACCGTCTGAGCCGACCGACCGATGATGCCGGCCTGCACCGGCGCGCACCCTCCAGGACGGCTTTCATGGACCGCCGCGACTTCCTGCGAGCTTCGCTGGCCGCCGCCGGCGCGCTGGCCGTGCCCGGCTGCCGCGGGGCCGAGCGCGCATTCCGTCCGGGCGCCCGCCGGCCGCCCGCCGCGCGCGTCCCGCAGCGCGTGCTGGGCCGCACCGGCGTCTCGCTGCCCATCCTGGGCCTCGGCGGCTTCCACCTCGGCGCCTGCGCCGACGAGCCCGCCGCGCGCGCGCTGCTGGAGACGGCGCTGGCCGAGGGCCTGCGCTTCCTCGACAACGCCGAAAGCTACCAGGACGGCCGCGCCGAGAGCTGGATGGGCGCGGGCCTCGCCGCGCTGGGCGTGCGCGACGAGGTCTTCCTGATGACCAAGACCTTCAAGCCCGACGGCCGCACGGCCGAGTCCGCGGCCCGCGACCTGCAGGGCTCGCTCGCGCGCCTGCGCACCGACCGCCTGGACCTGTGGCAACTGCACTCGGTGCAGTCGGTCGAGGACGTGGACCACGCCTTCGGGCCCGGCGGCGCGATGGAGTTCATCCGCGCGCAGAAGGCGGCCGGCACGGTGCGCTTCACCGGCGTCACCGGCCACGTCAACCCCGCCGCCAACCTGCGCGCGCTGGAATGGTGGGACCGCGGCCTGACCTTCGACACCATGCAGATGCCGATCAACCCGCTGGACGCGCTGCAGCTCTCGTTCCAGCAGCGCGTGCTGCCCGAGCTGGATCGGCGCGGCATCGGCGTGCTGGCCATGAAGACCTCGGCCAGCGGCGCGCTGCTGCGCGAAGGGGTGTGCACGATCGACGAGTGCCTGCGCTACGTGTGGGGCCTGCCGGTGGACGTGGCCATCGTGGGTCAGGAGACGCCGGAGCAGGTGCGCCAGGACGCGGCGCTCGCGCGCGTCGCGCCCATGGACGAGGCCGAGCGCGCGGCGCTGCTCGAGCGCATCCGTCCGCGCGCGTCGCTGTCGTTGGAGTGGTACAAGACGCCCTGAGCCGGTCGGGGAGCCGGCGCACTCGCCGCCCACGGAGTCGCCGACGATGTCCGCTCGATCCGCCTCGGTCCTGGTCCTGTCCCTGATGCTGGCGGGTTGCGCCGCGGCGCCGCCGCGCGGCTCCGCGAACCTCGCCGGCGGCGCGTGGAACGACGGCGCGTGGACGCCCGCCGCCGCCGCTGACGACGACGGTCACGGCCTCGGACGCCGGCTGCTGTTCTACATCCCCAATCGCGTCTTCGACGTGCTCGACGTCGTGCGCGCGCGGCTGCGCCTGGGCCCCGGCTTCGCGGTCGGTGCGCGCGCCACGCAGGCCGCCGGCGCGCAGGCCGGCTTCTACACCGCGCTGTTCGTGGGCGTGCCCGGCCCGCGTCTCGAGCCCGAGATCAACTGGCCCTTCGGCGCCGAGGCCGTCGCCAAGGCGGGGGCCACCGTGCTGGGCGCCGACGCGACGCTCGGCACGGACGGCGTGGCCTACGGCTACGGCGAAGTCGGAGCCGGCTTCCAACTCGCCTTCCTCGGCGTCGATCTGGGCGTCGACGTCTGGGAGGTGGTCGACCTGGCGGCGGGCCTGCTGACGTTCGACGTGGTCGGGGACGACTACTGAGGTCCCGTCCGACGCGGCCCGCGGACATTCCGGCCGGCGCAGCGCGAACTGCCGCGCCCCGGCCGGGCGCCCGGCCGTTCCTTGCCCCTCACCGGCGGGCCCCGCTATCCTTCGGGCCCGCTTCCCGCCGATAGTGCCGTTTCGCCCCTCCCCGGACCCCGCGCGCGCCCGATGTTCATGCCCGTCCTGCACTTCCTCGAGCGCTTCGGCAACGTCGTCGGTCGCACGCTCATGACGCTGCTGTACTTCGTGGTCGTGGCGCCGGTGGCGCTGGTCTACCGGCTGTTCACCGACACGCTGCTCATCCGTCGCGCGCCGGCGTCCACCTTCCGCGACTGGTCGTCGATCAACGAGACGCTCGAGGACGCGCGGAGGCAGGACTGATGTACGTCCTCGGCCTCTCCTTCTTCTACCACGACGGTTCGGCGGCACTGGTCCAGGACGGCGTGGTCCTGGCGGCGGCCGAGGAGGAGCGCTTCTCGCGCCGCAAGCACGACGCGGGCTACCCCGAGCAGGCCATCGCCTTCTGCCTGCGCCAGGCGGGCATCACCATCGACCAGGTCGACCACGTGGTGTTCTACGAGAAGCCCTTCATCAAGTTCGAGCGCCTGCTGCTGACGGCCTTCTCGACCTTCCCGCGCAGCATGAAGGTCTTCCGCGAGGCCATGCTGACCTGGATGCAGAAGAAGCTCTGGGTGCGCAGCCTGATCCTCGAGAAGCTGGGCATCCCCGGCCGCAAGCTGCTGTTCGCGGACCACCACATGAGCCACGCGGCGGCGGGCTTCTACTGCTCGCCCTTCGAGGAGGCCGCGGTGCTCACGCTGGACGGCGCGGGCGAGTGGACCACCGCCACCATGGGCGTGGGTCGCGGCACGAAGATCGAGATCCTGAAGGAGATGCGCTTCCCGCACTCCGTGGGCCTGCTGTACAGCGCCTTCACCGCCTACTGCGGCTTCGAGGTCAACGAGGGCGAGTACAAGCTCATGGGCATGGCGCCCTACGGGGAGCCCAGGTACGTGGACCGGATCATGAAGATGATCCGCATCAACGACGACGGCTCTCTGTGGCAGGACATGCGCTACTTCGCCTACCACTTCTCGGCCACGCACAGCTTCACGCCGGCCTTCGAGGAGGTCATGGGCCGCCCCGGGCGCGACCCGGCGCTGGAGGACAAGAGCCTCGACCCCTTCTACTGCGATGTCGCGCAGTCCATCCAGAAGGTGACCGAGACCATCGTGCTCAAGATGGCCAGCCACCTGCAGCGCACCACCGGCCTGAAGAAGCTGTGCATGGCGGGCGGCGTGGCGCTCAACTCCGTGGCCAACGCCAAGATCCCGCTGGAGTGCGGCTTCGACGAGGTCTACGTGGTGCCCGCGGCGGGCGACGACGGCGGCTGCATCGGCGCGGCGCTGTGGGCCTGCCACCACGTGCTGGGCGTCAAGCGCGCCGGCCCGCTGACCCACGCCTACCTGGGCACCGAGTACTCCGACGCCGAGATCCGCGAGTTCCTCGGCAAGCACGGCATCCGCCACACGCACATCGCCGACGACGAGGCCTTCTTCAACCGCGTCAGCGACGACCTGGTCGCCGGCAAGGTGGCCGGCTGGTTCCGCGGGCGCTTCGAGTTCGGCCCGCGCGCGCTGGGCAGCCGCTCGATCATCGCCGACAGCCGCTCGACGCAGATGAAGGAGCTGGTCAACGCCAAGATCAAGTTCCGCGAGGCCTTCCGGCCCTTCGCGCCCTCGGTCCTCTCCGAGCGCGCGGCCGAGTTCTTCGAGCTGCCCGAGGCCCACGGCGCCAACTGGCCCGCGCGCTTCATGCTCTACGTCGTGCCGGTCAAGGCCGACAAGCGCGACGTCATCCCGGCCATCACGCACGTGGACGGCTCCGGCCGCCTGCAGACCGTGATCAAGGAAACCAACCCCGCCTACCACCGCATGATCGAGCTGTTCGGCCAGAAGACCGGCGTGCCGGTCATCCTGAACACATCCTTCAACCTCAAGGGCGAGCCCATCGTCGAGACGCCCGCGCAGGCCTTCAACACCTTCAGCCGCTCCGAGATGGACGTGCTCTACCTGCGCAACTTCATCATCGAGAAGGACGCCAAGCAGATCATCGACAGCACGCCCTTCCACCTGCGCCACGAGGGCGACCGCATCGTGGAGATGGTCTCGTGAGCACGCGCGAGTGGATCTTCCTCGCCCTGTGGGCCGTCTTCTCGCTGCTCTACTGGCTCAACTACCGCAAGAACGAGAACCTGGCCGTGGCCGCGCTCAAGGTCGCCGGCCTGCTGGCCTTCGTCTACGGGGTGATGCGCTTCTTCGACTGGGTCGCGCAGCCGGTGCCGGTGGAGCAGGCCATCACCTTCGGCCTGTCCTTCCCGGCGCTCGAGGGCGAGACCGCCGCGCGCATCCCGCTCCTCAAGGACGCGCTCTTCTGGTTCGTGATGCTGCTGCTGGTCCTCGTGGCCTGGTACGCTCGCAAGAAGGTCGGCACGGTGGGCGCGCTGATCCTCTCCACCTGGGACCGCGGCCACTGGTACATGCTGCCGGTCATCTTCGTCATGCTGACCATCGGCCTGCTGCTCGTGGCGGCCGCGGCCAGCCCCGTGCTGAGCCCGTTCATCTACACGCTGTTCTGACGGCGCCCCGCTCCGGCCGCGCCGCAACGGGCGGGGCCGCGCGACCTCGCCGGACGCGCGGCCCCGAGACCGTGTGCGTCCAGCCGGCGCCCGGACGCGCGCTCGATCAGTCCTCGTCTGCGCCGATGATCACGAACTCCACGACCTCACCGTCGTCGTGGTCGTCGTCCTCATCCTCGTCGCCGCCTTCCTCGTCGTCTTCCTCGCACTCGTGCTCGTCGCAGTCGTCGTCCTCGCAGGCGCAGGGCTTGCCCATGCTCTCGCAGGCGTCGTGGCACGCGTCGCGGCAGTCCTCGCCGCCGTCGCAAGGGCCGCAGTCTCCTTCGCCGCAGTAGGCCGGCGGCTCCGGGTCGTAGAACAGGACGCCGACGCCCGCGTCCAGCGGGCCGAGGCCCACGGCCGCGCCGAAGAGGCCGACCTCCACGCGCACCAGCTTCCACAACTGGAACAGGAAGATCGCGCCGTCGCTGCGGCCGTCGAGGATGCCGAGCTTCAGCAGCGAGTCGTCGCCGGGCCAGCCGGCGGTGGCGTAGCCGCCGATGAGGCCGTCGCTCCTGAAGCCGCCGGCGTCATGGTCCGCGCTCACGTCGATGACGACGCACGCGGGGGCGGCCAGCGCGAGCAGCAGGGCGAGCAGGGCGAGGCGAGACAGGCGGGGGCGAGTCACGGGTTCCACTCCGATGGGGGGCTGGTACGGCGGCGCGACGGGTCACGGGCGGCCGGCGCCGCGGGCAGCCAGCAAGCTACCGCGTAAGGCCGCGGCGCCGAACGCCGGTCTGGCAGGCCATCGGGGAGACATCAATCGGTCGACGAAACGCCGCCAGCGCTCAACCGACTGGCACAGGGGCAAGGGCGGCGAACGGCCGCCATTCCCGCGCGGAGGCCTTCCATGCACGATCCGGCCATGCCGATGTCCGACAGCACGCAATCCGGCGCAGGGCAGCGCTGGTTCCACGTCGTCCGACGTGGCGTCGGCCGGCGGCCGATCTTCCCGACCGCCGCCGACATTGCCTGCTTCTTCGAACTCCTGGCGCGCTTCACCGCCCTGGGCCGGAGCGAAGTCCACGCCTGTTCGATCCTCTCCAACCACTGCCATCTCCTGGTCCGCAGCCGGCCGCGCGACCTTTCCCACGACTTGCGCGTGGTCTTTGGGACCTACGCTCGACACCTGAACAGGCGACTGCACCGGGATGGTCCGCTGCTCGGGAACGGCAGCCGCGTGACCTGCATCGGGACGCTCGAGCACTGGATCGCGGCCATCGCCTACATCGACCGCAACGCCGTGGAGGCCGGCCTGGCTCGCGAGGCTGCCACCTACCCCTTCGGCAGCGCGTGGCACTACGCCCGCGGCACGCGACCCGCCTGGCTCGTGGGCACGGCAGTCGAGGCCCATGTCCGGAGCCAGACCGGCGCCGCCGTCTTCCATCCAGCCGACTACGCACGGACGTTCGCCGACCCATCCTGTGCGCATGCCCGTGCCGTCGTCGAGCGTTGGCTCGCGCGACCCGGGTTGTCGCTGAGCCCGTCCGACGACCTGGTCCGGGCCGCCCGGCCCGAGGTCCGCCGCTGGCTGGAACGCCGCGCCAAGGCCGCGGACGGAGGGGCGGCTGGACCCGCGCTCGTGGCGTCCCGAGCGCTGCTGGAGGCCATTGCTGCCGAGAAGCTCGTTCAGCCGGTCTGGGAACTCGCCAGCCGCGGGCATCGCCGCAGCGGACCGCGCCGGGATGGGTGGAAGGTGGTGGGTGCCGGCCTGCTTCGCACGGCCGCCGGTCTGGCGCTGGCCGAGATCGCCGCCAGCCTCGGCATCTCCATCTCGGGCGCGCACATGTTGATCCGGCAGCACCGCGATCTGATGCAGTTGCGACCGGATTACGCGGCGCGTGCGCAGCGCCTGCTCTCGTCCGCGTTGCGCCGAACACACGGTGCGACCCGCGCGGGAGAACTTTGAAGCAATTGGTCCGAGCAAACGGCTGAAAATAATGCTGGCAGCATTTTTTTCACGGTTCCCGGCGCAGCGCCTCGCGCAGCGCCGGCGGATACAGCCAGGCCAGGTTCTCCGCCACGGCCGAGGCGCAGGCCGGCGCCGCCGCCCGCTCCCAGCCCGCCCCCAGCCAGCGCACGCCGCGCGCGAAGGGCAGCGCCAGCGTGACCAGCAGCACGGCGATCGCCAGCCCGGCCACCGCGCCGAAGCCCTTGTGCTGGCCCTCCGGCCCGGACTTCTTCTTGCCGCCGGACCCGCCGACCAGCCGTCCGACCACGGGCACCGCCAGCACGACCGCCACCAGCAGCGCGAAGGCGGCGCGCTCGAGGCTCGCGGCAGCCTGCGGGTCGGCCGAGTCCACCGAGTTGGGCATCCAGCCCGCCACGTGCGCCGAGAGGTGGCGCGCCAGCCACAGCGCCGCCAGCGTCCAGAGCAGCAGCGCGAAGGCGCGCGGCAGGCCGGACCGCGCGCCGAGCAGGCCGCCGGCCAGGCAGGCCAGCAGGGCCAGCCAGTCGAGCAGCGGCAGGAGCAGGTCGGGAGCGTTGTCTTGCATGGGCGGGGCCTCGCGGCCAGAGGGCGCGCGGGCCCTATAATCCTCCGCTCTGCGCGCTCCGCTTCAACCGCCCCGCCGGGGCGCCGAGGCGCGCGACCCCTGGCCGGCCTGCGCGCCGACCAGACGAGCCCCGCATGCTCCCGCTCTCCCGCCTGCAGTCCGAGATCCCGCAGCTTGACAAGGTGGCCGACCTGGTCGACCAGTGCATCGACCTCTCGCTCAACCTGAGCCAGAGCGGCCACCCCGGCGGGAGCCGCAGCAAGGTGCACGCCCTGGTGGCCCTGACCCTGGGCGGCGCCATGCGCTGGGACCTGCGCCACCCCGAGGCGCGGTTTGGGGACCGCTTCGTGCTGGTGGCGGGTCACTGCAACCCGGTCGTGTACGCGCTGCTGGCCGTCTGCAACGAGGCCCTGCGCCAGCGCCGCGCGCGGACCGGCGACGTGCGCTTCGACCACCCGCTGGGCCGGCACTTCACGCTGCTGCCCGAGGACCTGCTGACCCTGCGCCAGAACGGCGGCCTGCCGGGCCACGCCGAGATGGAAGGCCGCACGCTGTTCATCAAGGCCAACACCGGCCCGTCGGGCCACGGCGCGCCCATCGCCGCGGGCGAGGCGCTGGCGCTCAAGCACGCCGGCGCGGGCAGCGTGCGCGTGTTCGCGGTCGAGGGCGAGGGCGGCCACACCGCCGGTGCGCACCACGAGGTCAAGAACAGCGCCTGGGGCCTCGGGCTCGGCAACCTGACGTACCTGCTGGACTGGAACGACTGCGGCATCGACGGCCACCGCTGCAGCGACGTCGTGCACGGCACGCCCGAGACCTGGTTCAAGAGCTACGGCTGGCGCGTGGCCGGCACGGAGGACGGCAGCGACTTCGGGTCGCTGCTGCCCGCGTTGCACGAACTGCTGGCCGACCGCGACGGCCCCGCCGGCAACGGCCCGTCCGTGCCCGCCTGCCTGTGGTTCAAGACGCGCAAGGGCCGCGGCTACCTGAAGTACGACGAGCAGAGCCACGGCTCGCCGCACGCCTTCAACAGCAAGGAATTCTGGCAGTTGCGCGCGGAGTTCGGCGAGCGGCACGGCCTCTCGTTCGAGGGCGCCGGAAAGGGCCCGCCCGCGGATCGCCCGGGCCGCGTCGAGCAGACGCGCGAGAACCTGCGCCGGGTGTTCTCGGTGCTGGAGCGCGACGGCGCGCTGCTGGATTGGCTGTCCGACCGGCTGGTGTCGCTGGGCGAGTCCGTGCCAGCCAGCCTGCCGGGCTTCACCTGGGACACGCGCCGGGACCCGCTGCAGGACGCACGCGTCACGGACCCGGCCCGGCTGCCGGCCGAGATCTTCTTCAAGCCCGGCGACAAGCAGCCCAACCGCGCCGGCTTGGCGCGCGCCGGCGCGTACCTCAACGCCGTGGGCACGCAGGACTACGGTCGCCCGCTGTTCCTGGCGTGCGCCGCGGACCTGGCGGACAGCACCAACATCTCCGGCTTCGGCAAGGATTGGGGCGGCAGCAAGGGCTACGGCTGGTACCGCCGCGAGGCCGGCGACAAGGGCGGCCCGTCGGGCACGATCCTGCCGCAGGAGATCACCGAGTTCACCAACAGCGGCCTGATGTGCGGGCTGGCCTCGGTCAACTTCAGCGAGCGCCCGCTCGAGGAGTTCCGCGGCTATTTCGGCGCCTGCAGCACGTACGGCAGCTTCAGCTACCTCAAGTACGGCCCCATGCGCCTGTTCAGCCAGACCGCGCAGGACAGCCAGATCAGGCTGGGCCGCGTGCTGTGGGTCGCGAGCCACAGCGGGCCCGAGACGGCCGAGGACAGCCGCACGCACTTCGGCATCTTCTCGCCGGGCGTCACGGCGCTGTTCCCGCGCGGGCACGTGGTCAACCTGCACCCGTGGGAGGCCAACGAGGTGCCGGTGGTGCTGGCCGCCGCGCTGGGCACGGGCATCCCGATCGTGGTGCTGCACCTCACGCGTCCCCCGGTCGAGATCCCCGACCGCGCCCTGCTGGGCATGGACGGGCACATGGACGCCGCGCGCGGCGCCTACGTGATCCGGCCCTTCGACCGCCAGCGGGCGCCGGACGGGACGGTCATCGTGCGCGGCACGTCCGGCACGGCGTCCATCGTCAGGCTGCTGCCGTGGTTCGCCGCCGGCGGCCCGAACGTCAAGGTGGTGGCCGCCATCAGCTCCGCGCTCTGGCGCCGCCAGCCGGCCAAGTGGCGCGACCGCGTGCTGCCCGTGCGCGAGTGGGCCGACAGCATGGTGGTCAGCAACACCGCGCGCTGGAACATGCACAACTGGATCCCGCACGCGGTGGCCGCCGACTACGCCGTGACCCCCGACCACGACGACCGCTGGCGCACCGGCGGCTCGGTGGAGCAGATCGTGGCCGAGAGCCACCTGGATCCCGAGCACCTGAAGGAGGGCATCCTGCGCTTCGTGCGCGAGCGGCCGCAGCGCCAGGAGCGCCTGCGCGAACTGCTGGGCGCCGACGTGGCGCAGGCGGTCCGATCGGGCGCCTGACCCGCGCTCAGTAGCCCATCTGCCTCAGGATGCGTGCCGCCTCGGGGTCCAGCGCCTCGATGCGCTCGCGCTGCGCCTGCAACTGGCGCGCCAGGTCCGTGAAGCGCACCTCGGCGCCGGCGAAGCGCAGCAGTTGCACGCGCAGCGTCTCCAGCGGTGCGCCCGGCGGTGGCGCGCCCGCGAGGTCGTGCGCCTCGCCCGGGTCGGCGGCCAGGTCATAGAGCTCCTCGCTCAACACCACCAGGCGCTGCTGCGCGTCGTGCGCGTAGCGGCGGATGAGCTTCCAGTCGCCGAGGCGCACGGCCTTGGCCTGGGCCGTGCCGGCCAGGTCCGGACGCTCGATCTTTTCGCAGAACACCGGCTGGCGGAGCGGCGCGGCGGCGCCCGCGCGCAGCAGGCCGGCGCGCGACACGCCTGCGGGCGGGCCGGCCGGGTCGGGCGCCGGGCGCAGCGGCGGCAGGCTCAGCAGGTCCAGCAGCGTCGGCGCGAGGTCGACCAGCGAGAGGTCGGCGTCGCAGGTGCCGCGCCGCAGGCCCGGGCCGCGCACCAGCAGCGGCACGCGGCAGGTGTCCTCGTAGGCGTGGAAGCCGTGCTCGAACCAGTCGTCGTGCCCGCCCAGGGCCTCGCCGTGGTCGGCCAGCACGACCACCAGCGTGTCGTCCAGGTGGCCGGCGGCGGCCAGCGCGTCCAGCACGCGCCCGATCTGCGCGTCGGCGTAGTGGATCTCGCCGTCGTAGCGCGCGCGCACGGCAGCCACGTCGGGGCGGCCGTCGGGCAGGCGGCAGTCGGGCGGCACGTTGAATTCGGCCACGCGGCGCTGGTGCAGCGGGTCGGGCGGGCCGGGGTCGGGCAGCGGCTCGGGGCGCGCGCCGTCGAAGAGCCGGTGCTCGGGCGGCGGGTCGTACAGGCCGTGCGGGTCCATGTAGTGCAGGTACAGCAGCCACGGCCGGCCGTCGGCGTCCAGGCGCTGGAGCTCGGCCAGCGCGGCGTCGGTCAGCGAGGCGGCGCGGCGCTGGGGCACCCCGTCCGGGGGCACGCCGTCCAGGTCGGGCAGGCTGTCGTCCCAGTGCTGGAAGCCGCGCGCCAGGCCCGAGCGCGCGTCCTGCAGCACGAAGTTGCCCACCACGGCCGAGGTGCGGTAGCCGGCGCTGGCCAGGGCCTGCGCCAACAGCGGCGTGCCGTCGGGCAGGCGCGTGGCGTTGTCGCGCACGCCGTGGTCGTGCGGGTACAGGCCGGTCAGCAGCGAGGCCACCGCCGGCAGGGTCTTGGCGCGCGGCGTCTGGACGTGCGTGAAGCGCAGGGCGTCGGCGGCCAGCGCATCGAGGTGCGGCGAGGTGGGCTGGCCGTAACCCCAGGCGGACAGATGGTCCGCGCGCAATGTGTCCACCACGATGAGCAGCACGTCCGGGCGGCGCGGCTCGGCGGGCCCGCACGCGGCGAGCGCGGCGACCAGCGCGCCCGCGAACAGCGTTCGGCGGCTGAGGCGGACCGGCCTTGGGCCCATGGCGGGCGGAAGTCTAGCGTCGGGCTGCAGGCGCCTGGTTGACAGAACCGGCAGCTCAGCCTAAACCGTGCGCCGGACGCGGAGGGCGGACGGCTCGCGACCTCGTTGCCGGTTCCCGGGCAGGGAACCGTGGCGGGGACGTTCGGCCGACCTGCGCGGCGGGCTTCGGGCCAACGGTTGGTGGACCATTCCGTCAGCGGCAGCGGTGGCATTGCGCCGGCTGCCGGGCGCTTGCCGGACCTTTCACCACCCGTGACGCCAAGGCTTTACCTGCTATCCTGACCAGCTTTCCCTGCCGAGGAAAAAGACGGTGTCCAGCAGCCCCAGCACGACGACCACGGAGACGCTCGCCGGCCTGCGCGTTGCGGAGCGCATTCCCCGCTCGGTGGCGCTGGCCTTCCTCAAGGCCGAGCCGCGCGAGAACGTCTTCCTCATCTCGCGCATCCTCAAGGCGGGCATGGACAACCCGCGCGACCCGACGCACGGCGTCTTCCTCGGGGTCTTCGACCAGCACCAGTCGCTGCGCGGCCTGTGCTTCCTGGGCAACGGCGGCACGCTGGTGCTCTCGGTGGACGAGCCGGGCGTGGCCGAGCTCTTCGCGCGCGCGGTGGCCGAGCGCGGCAAGCGCTTCACCCTGGCCGTCGGCCCGGACGAGGCCCTGCGCCTGTTCCTGAAGACCTTCGTGCACAGCGCCGGCGTCAAGCCCGTGCTCGACCGGCGCCAGCCGTTCTACGTGCTCGACCGCCGGCACGTGGCCAAGGGCGTCAAGGAGATCGACATGGAGCAGGCCAGCCTCGACTCGATCGACGAGCTGACCGTGCTGGCCTGCGACATGGTGTGCGAGGACCTCAAGCTCGAGCCCAACGAGGTCGACCGCCGCAAGTACCGCCTGCGCATGACCGAGCGCATCGTGGACGGCCGCGCCTACATGTGCCGCGACGAGAAGGGCCGGGCCGTCTTCAAGTGCGACCTGGCCGTGTGCGGCCACGAGGGCGCGCTGCTCGAGGGCGTCTTCACGCCCAGGGACCTGCGCGGCCAGGGCGTCGCCACGCGCGCCATCTGGACCCTGTGCAAGGACCTGCTCAGCGAGGACAAGGCCGTCGACGGCAAGCTCGTGCGCGAGGCCGTGCCCTTCGTGGCGCTGCACGTGGACGAGCGCAACAAGGCCGCGCGGCGCGCCTACGAGAAGGTGGGCTTCCAGCACGCCTGCGACTTCCGCCTGGCGCTCATGCCGCAGGCGGAGCCGGCCAAGCAGCCGATCACGGCGCGGTAGGGGGACGTCGCGCGTCCCGCGACAGGTCCATCAGCGTGATTCCTTGTCGGCTGACATGGGCGATGAACGGCCTGCTTGCGCTGCCGCGGACCTTCTCGATGTCCGTCCATCGATCGCGGACCAGCTGGGCCAGTTCCTTGGCCTTGAGCCCCGCTGCACGGATGACGAATGCTCCGATGCCGGCTTCCATCAGCGCGCGTCGCTCGGCGGGCCTGTAGCGGATGCGGCTGTCCTTGGTGATCACGTACCACCCTCGTCGGCCTGCCTCGGCGAGCCATTCCGCATCACGCGCGGTCTGGCCGAAGTGATCGTCGTGCACGACCACACGCCCCCGCACTCCCGTAAGGCGTTGATGACATCGTGCCTGCCGAGGCTGCGGTCCACGAAGTACTCGTGTGGCATCAGGCCGCCCGAGTGGCCAGCAATCCACGGACGGTGTCCTCGTAGCGAACCGCTTCCTCGACCTCATCGATCGGGCGGTCAAAATCACGCGCGATCTCGCTGACCGGATCGCCAGCTTGCCAGCGGTCGTGGATCTCCTCGGTGGGGATTCCCGAGCCGATGATGCAGGGGCGACCGAACTGGACGGATGGATCGATGCAGACCACGCGCGGCGAGGCCGCAACGTCGCGTCGGGACGGCGGGAACAGTCGAATGGCGGCACCGGCGGGGTCACGCTCGATTCGCTGCAAGTAGGGATCGAGGATTCGACGCAAGGCCAACTGGCCACCCTCGGAGGCGCTGACGAGTCCGGGATACTCCTCCACGAGCAACTGGCAGCCATCCGTGAGCATCTCCTTGCGCGCCAGCGGATGGCTGGTGCCCCAGGCACGAGCGATGAAGGCGATGGCGTCCCTCACCCTGCGCATCTTGATGCGATGGTGGCGACGCAGCGCGCCAAGGACGTGGGCCTCGACGAGGTTCTCGAACGACAGGAAGGGCTGGCTGCGATCCGCCAGTTCCAGGACCGGGAGAAAAGCCGGCTCGCCGCTCTTGCTCGTTCCCCTGAACCAGGCGCGGATCGTGTCGTCAGGAATGCCGAGGTAGCGCGAGGCATCAGCGTAGGAGTAGGCCGGCACGTGCTCGGGCTTTCGGCCGTCGTAGAATCGAAGTTCATCGACTGCGTGCTTCACGACCGCCTCCTCTGCCTGCTCCTTGGACCGCAAGATGACGCCGCAGAGACGTCGCTGGTAACAGCCTAACCCAGCCGATCGGCAAGCGAAGGACCTGAGGTCCAGTAGCCCAAGCCGGCCCTCAGTGTCCCGACAGCCACCTCTCCGCGTCCAGCGCCGCCGCGCAGCCCGTCCCCGCAGCGGTGACGGCCTGGCGGTACCAGGAATCGGCCACGTCGCCGGCGGCGAAGACACCCTCGACGCTGGTCAGCGTGCGCTGCTTCAGCGCCACGTAGCCATTCCCGTCCAGCTCGAGCTGGCCCTGGAAGAGGTCCGTGTTGGGCTTGTGACCGATGGCGACGAAGGCGCCGTCGATGGGCATCTCGGAGGCCTCGCCGGTCTTGACGTTGCGGACCTTCAGCGCGCGCAGGCGGCGCTTGTCCGGCCGCGCCAGGAACTCCTCGACCACCGTGTTCAGCAGGAACTCGATCTGCGGGTTGCTGCGGGCGCGGTCGAGCATGATGCGGCTGGCGCGGAAGTCCTCGCGGCGGTGCACGAGCGTGACCTTGCTGGCGAACTTCGTGAGGTAGGTGCCCTCCTCCATGGCGCTGTCGCCGCCACCGATGACGGCCACGTGGACGTCGCGGAAGAAGGCCGCGTCGCAGGTGGCGCAGGCGGAGACGCCGTAGCCCATGAGGTGGTCCTCGCCCGGCGCGCCCAGCAGCATGGCGCTGGCGCCGGTGGCCACGATGACGGCCTGCGCCTCGTGCAGCTTGTCGTCGCTGTCCCACAGGCGGAAGGGGCGGCGCGCGAAGTCGACCTTGCTGATGCGGTCGGACACGATCTCGGTGCCGAAGCGCGCGGCCTGCTCGCGCATCTGGACCATCAGCTCGGGGCCCATGACGCCCTGAGGAAAGCCGGGAAAATTCTCGACGTCGGTCGTGATGGTGAGCTGGCCGCCGGGCTGGATGCCCTCGAACAGCAGCGGCTGCAGGCCGGCCCGCGCGTTGTAGATGGCGGCCGTGTAGCCGGCCGCCCCCGAGCCGATGATCACGATCTTGCGAGCCATGCGCCCTCCGCGCCTCCGGAAAAGGGGCGCGAGCTTAGCACCGCGATCGGCGCGCCGCGAGGCGCGGGCCGTACCGGCTACAATCGCGTCGTGGCCGAACGGGACGAGGACCCGCCGCTGGACTGGGAGCTGCCGACGCCGCGGCCGGGCCGCGCGCCGGACGCGACGCCGGGCCCCGAGGCGCTGACCGTGCCGCAGGTGGTCGAGCGCCTCAAGGCGACGCTGGCGCGCGGCTTCCCCGAGCCGGTGTGGGTCGTGGGCGAGACGGTTCAGGTGAAGCGCCACCCCAAGGGCCACGTGTACTTCGACCTCGTCGACCACGAGGCCGGCCCGGGCGCGCGCGCCAGCCTCAAGCTCAAGCTGTGGGCCTTCACCGCACGCCGGCTGTTCGCGCCGCGCGGCCGGCTGCGCGACTTCCAGCTCGCGGACAGCCTGGTGGTGCGCGTGCGCCTGCGGCCGGACTTCTGGGCCGAGGGCGGGCAGCTCTCGTTCACCGTCGAGGACGTGGACCCGGAGTACACGCTGGGGACGCTCGACCGCCAGCGCCGCGAGCTGGTCGCGCGCCTGGAGGCCGAGGGCCTGACCGCGCGCAACAAGGCCGTGCCGCTGGCGGCCGTTCCGCTGCGCGTGGGGCTGGTCACGGCGCTGGACTCGGCCGCCTGCAACGACGTGCTGCGCACGCTGCGCGACGCGGGCATCGGCTTCCAGGTGCTGTGCTGCGACGCGCGCATGCAGGGCGAGGACACCTCGCGCACCGTGCGCGCCGCGCTGGCCACGCTGGCGGCGCGCCGGCCGGACTGCATCCTGCTGGCGCGCGGCGGCGGCGGGCGCACGGACCTGATGTGGTTCGACCGCGAGGACATCGCGCGCGCCATCGCCGCCTGCCCGGTGCCGGTGCTCACCGCCATCGGGCACGAGCTCGACGTCTCGGTGGCCGACCTCGTGGCGCAGCGCAGCTTCAAGACGCCCACGGCCGCGGCCGAGTTCCTGGCGCAGACGGCGCGCGAGGCGCGCCAGCGCAGCGAGGAGGCCTGGGCGCGCGCGCTGGACGGCGCGCGCCGCTTGCTCGACGACGCGGGCGAGCGGCTGCTGGCCGGCGCCAAGGACCTGTGCCGCCTGGCTGTCGACCGCGTGCGCGACGAGACGCAGCGCCTGCACCTGGGCGCCCAGCGCCTGCGCGCCGGCACCGAGGCCGGCCTGCGCGCCGCCGACGCGCGCCTCTCCGACGCGCGCGCGCTGCTGCGCGGCGGCCCGCACGTGCAGCGCCTGGCGGCGGGGCGCGAGCGCCTGGCCCTGGCGGTCCCGCGCCTGCAGCGCGCCGCGCTGGCGCTGCTGCAGCGGCGCGCCGACGCGCTGGCCGCGAGCGAGGCCCGCGCGCGCGCGCTGCACCCGGCGCACGTGCTGCGCCGGGGCTACGCCTGGCTGCGGCGCGCGGACGGCTCGGCGCTCAAGGACGCGGCCGCCGCGCGCGCGGACGAGCCGCTGACCGCGGTGCTGCGCGACGGCGAGCTGGACCTCACCGCCCAGCGTGCGCGGCCGAGGCCCGCATGAGGCGCGTGCTTGTGCCCCTGCTGCTGCTGCTGGCCGCCTGCGGCCCGTCGCTGCCGCCCGGGCCCGGCGTCGCGCTGCCCGAGGTGGCCGGGCTGCCGGCCGGCATCGTGCTGGTGGTGATCGACACGCTGCGCGCGGACCACACCTCGCTCCACGGCTACGAGCGCGACACGACGCCCTTCCTGCGCGAGCTGGCGCGCGAGTCGCTGGTCTTCGAGCGCGCCTACGCCTGCGCCAGCTGGACGCGCCCGTCGATGGCCAGCCTGCTGTCCTCGCGCCTGCCCGAGAGCCACGGCTGCGAGCGGCGCGACGGCCGGCTGTCCGACTCCGTGCTCACGCTGCCCGAAGTGCTGCGCGCCAACGGCTGGGACACGCGCGCCGTGGTGGCCAACGGCAACCTGGCCGCGGTGTTCGGCTTCGCGCAGGGCTTCGAGTCCTTCCGCAATCCCAAGGGCCGGCCGCTGCAGCCCTACGCCGACGCGGCCTTCCTGCAGCCGCTGGTGCAGCAGGTCCTGGCCGAGCTGAACGTGCCGCCCTACTTCCTGTGGCTGCACTACGTCGACCCGCACGACCCGTACCTGCCGCACCCCGAGCACGACTGGAACCCGGACTACTCCGGCACCTTCGACGGCACGGACGCCGCGCTCGAGCCCTACCGCCTGCGCGCGCCGTCGCCGGCCAACCGCCAGCGCGTGATCGACCTGTACGACGGCGAGATCGCCTTCGTCGACAAGTGGCTGCGCGAGCACCTGCGCCCGCTGCAGGACTCGGGCCAGCTGGACAACTGCTGGCTGGTGGTCACCAGCGACCACGGCGAGGGCCTGTGGGACCACAAGGCGCTGGGCCACTGCGAGGAGGTCTACGAGGCGCAGGTGCGCGTGCCGCTGCTGATCCGCCCGCCGGGCGGCCTGCGCGAGCCGCGCCGCGTGAGCCAGGTCTTCTCGCTGCTGGACCTCGCGCCCACGCTGCTCGAGCTGGTCGGCGTGCCGCCCTGCGCGGACTTCGACGGCCTGAGCTGGGCGCCCTTCCTGCTGGGCCAGGGGGCCGCGCCTGAGCGCCCGGTCTTCGTGGACCAGCAGGTGGACGACATCGCGCTGGCGGCCGTGATCGACGGCCGCCGCAAGCTCATCGCCGACGGCCGCACCGAGCGCGTGCGCTTCTTCGACCTGGCCACCAATCCCGGCGAGAGCGACGAGCTGGCCACCGACGTGGCGCGCGACCCCACGCCGCCGGCCCTCGAGCTGCGCGATGCCATGGAGCGGGCCCTGACCCAGGCGCGCGCCAGGCGCCCCGACGACACGCGCGTGCCGCCCGGCCTGGTCCCCGCGGAGGTGCAGGACCAGCTGCGGGCCCTCGGCTACGGAGGCGCGCCGCGCTAGCCTGTCCCCTTGCCACCGGAGTTTCCGCCGTGAGCGCCAACAAGAAGCTGCCGACCTACGCCGAGGCCTCCGCCGAGCTGGAGTCCATCCTGGAGAAGATCGAGGGCGGCGAGGTCGACGTGGACGAGGTCGTGACCCTGGTGCGCCGCGGCACGGAGCTGATCCGCTTCTGCCGCGAGCGGCTGGACGCCGCGCGCCTGGAGGTCAGCAAGGTGGTGGCGGACTTGGACGTGCTGGAGCAGGCCGGCGCGCGTGAGGCGCCCGCGGCGGTGGAGACCGACGCCGACGCCCAAGACGATGACGGCGAGGACGCCCGGGAATCAGGCGCCGGGCGCCTGCCCTTCTGAACAGGCCTTTGGCTGGCCCTTGGGGTCCGCACGCCATACCCCCGCCAGCGCCTCGATCACCGTGCTGGGCAGCAATCTGCTCGGCGGATCGTCCGTCAAGTCCGGATCGTCGAAGGCCGAGTCGCGGCTGGCGCGGCTGCCGAAGCCCAGCTCGCACACCGGGCTGGCCGGCGCGTCGCACCACCAGGCCGTGCCGTCCGGCGCGCCCGGCGCGACACCCTCCGCGCGATCCAGTTGCTGCAGCACCGCCTCCAGCGACGGCCGCGGCGGCACCTTGCGGCTGACCAGCTCGAACCAGGACTCGACGCGGTAGCGGAAGCGGTAGCGATAGCCTTCGCGCGAGGGCAGCACGTACAGCACGCGCGAGCAGTCGCCGGCGGCCAGGTTCAGCCCCACGCCGGTGATCGGGCGGTCGCTGGAGACCAACGCCAGGTCGAGGTCGGGGAAGGGCCGCACGGACACGCCCGTGCCGGCCTCGATGCGCCGCACGTCGTCCACGATCTGACCGTGGCGTTCCGCCCACAGGGAGCGGAACGCGAAGGGGTCGTCGAGCACCTCGGGCAGGTGCTCCAGCAGCCAGTCGTAGGCCAGCGCGTGGCGTTCGTCGTCGGACGCGTCGGGCGGCAGCCGGCCGGCCAGCGGGGAGCCGGGGGAATGTGTGAGTTGCATGACGGTCAACTCGACCGCCAGCGCGGCCTCGCCGCGCCAGACACAGAAGTCGCCGGTGGCGGCGGCGTCCAGCAGCAGTTCGGCCCGGCTCAGCGCCGCCTCGGGCTGCAGCACGGCGAAGGCGGTCAGGGCGCCGTCCGTGTCGTAGTGGTTGTTGGCCACCTCGTCGAAGTCGCCCAGCAACTCATGGCGCTGCGTCGATGCGAGGCGCGCGACGTTGAGGGCGATACCCGTGGAGAGGTCGTGCTTCAGCGCCGCCGGGGTGGAGTTGCCCGGCCAGTGCGACAGGCTGCGCAAGCCCGCCGCCGTGCCGTCGACGTACAGAGTCCGGGCCGGGTCGCCGTCGGAGCGGGGGCGGAAGTGGAAGTGCGGGCCCGCGCTCAGATGTCGCAGGGGCGCACGGTGGAGCGCTTGTTCTCCTTGGTGCGCTCGCAGGCCTTCTCCAGCACCAGCCGCACGGCGTCGGACACCGCGTCAGGCAGCTCTCCGGAGCACATCAGGCCCTTCTCCTTGATGAAGGCCTTGATCTTGCTGCCGATGACCAGGCTCTCCTTGTTGCCCATACCCATCTCGTCGTCCATCGCGGGTCTCCCAGCAGGGGTGCGCGGCGCCACGGGCGGCCGCCGCGGGCCACCGACGTGCGCCCGTCATGTACCAAGGGCGGAGCGGCCCCACAAGCCGCGATGCCACCCGCCCCTGCGGAAAAACGGGTTGCAGGCGCCATTTGAACCGCCCCGCTGGCGTTGGTAGACCAGCCCCGTTGCCCAAGACATCCGCCTGCCCGCATCTGGATCCACCATGAAGAAGCTCAGCGCCCTGCCCCTCGCCCTTGTCCTGCTGCCCGCCTGTGCGTCGACGTCGGCCGGCGACTACCTCTCCAACCGCGGCGGCGACCTCGTCGACGTCCTGCGCGGGCACGTGACCTTCGGCAAGGCCGCCGCCGTCAAGGCCGACGCCTTCCGCTTCGTGCACGCCGGCATCGGCTGGGAGTCGGACGCCCGGGCCTGGGGCCTCGCCAACCGCGAGCTCACCAGTTGGCGCGAGTCCGTGTTCAGCTGGGGCCTGCTGTTCGGCCACCACGACGAGAGCGTCACCGGCACCGCCGACGGCCGCGTGTCCGGCAGCTATGGCTGGACCTTCGGCGAAAAGGGCAACGGCTTCCAGTTCGCGGACGAGCACAACTGGCTCGACCTGCTCAGCGTGCGCGCCACGCTGATGCTGGGCGTGGGCATCGACCTTGAGGTGCGCGTGGGCGAGGCCATCGACTTCGTGTTCGGCATCTTCCAGTTCGACCCGGCCGGCGACGACCTCGCCGTGTCCAAGCTCAAGAAGCCCAAGTGATCCACTCCGGAGTTCCCGCATGAAGCGCCTGGCAGCCTCGCTGCTGCTGGCCCTCGTTCCAGCCTGCGCGTCCCACCACGACTACCTGTCCGATCGCGGTGGCGACCTGGTCGACATCCTGCGCGTGCACGCGCTCGTGGGCCCGGCAGTCGCAGCCGAGGTTCAGGCCACGCAGTGGCTGGGCGTCGGCTTCGCCTGGGAGGACGACGTGTGGGCGGGCGGCCTGCACAACCGTGCCGTCGGCACCTGGAGCGAGACCGTCAAGGGTTGGGGCCTGCTGATCCATGACTGGAACGAGGCCACCAAGGGCATCCCGGCCTACTCCGGCAGCTACGGCTGGTACCGCAAGCCCGGCGGACCCCACTTCACGGGTGCTGGCCACTACCTCGACATCTGGACCGTGCGCGCGACCGCCGCGCTGCTGATCGGCATCGACGTCGAGGTGCGCCTCGGCGAGGTGGTCGACTTCGTCGGCGGCATCCTCACCTGGGATCCCGCGGGCGACGACTGACGCACGAAGGCGTCGTCGTGGGCCGCCAACGAGACCGCGCGCGGGCGTCGTCGTGGGCCGCCACGGGTGCCTTGCTCCTTCGCGACCCGGAGAAACGGGCCGCTGCGGAGCAAGGCACCCGTGGCGGCCCCGCGACGACGTCCGCGCGCACTGGGATCAGCGATCGGCAGTCTTGGTGTCGAAGCCGCGCGTTCGCCCCGTCCGCCCGCCGTCGGTGCCCCTCCACCCAACGAGCGGGCGGACG